>ENA-OZFX01000457-OZFX01000457.1-human-gut-metagenome-genome-assembly--contig:-NODE-457-length-23041-cov-14.404072_pt1 | contig 23041 bp, 19 predicted proteins | sample MGYA00244651_ERZ653648 | MGnify/ENA primary metagenome ERZ653648 (study PRJEB26926, sample SAMN06164910) | human gut metagenome | biome: ENVO:00009003; feature: ENVO:2100002; material: ENVO:00002003...
ATAAGGCGAAAGAAATCCGGCATTTGCAGGATACGGTACTTCCGAAGCTGAAACAGCAGCTCGCCGACACAAAGGGGATTTTCAAAGGTAAGGAGCGCAAGGCGCTCACAGAGCAGATACAGCGGACAGAAAATGAAATCGCTGAAAAGCTGGATAAACTACCCGATGCTCTGAAAGAGGACGGTTATCCCGATGTGCAGGCGTTCATGGCAACCTACCGCAAGGCGGAGGCTGTTGTGGAGCAGTACAACCGTGACCTTGCCGCATGGGAGCGGGAGGTCAGGGAGAACCGCAGACCAGCCGAAAAAGAAAGGCTTACACCGCCCGAAAAGAAAAGTATTCGTGACCAGCTCAGGCGGCTACAGGCAGAGGGCAGACAGAGAAGCCAGCCAAAGCGAAAATCCCACGACAGAGAAAGATAGCTTTAATGCCGAAAACAACACCGCAGGGCAGTACCCCTGCCTTGCGGGATTACATACATTTTAAGACAGAGAAACACCCTGCAAGATTTTGAAGTCTTACAGGGCATAGGTGGTTCATTCAGGAATTAATACATCTCCATCGGAGATTGTTGCCTTAAATGCCGAAATTGCACCTGCAATGGTGTTACCACTGGTTTCATCAATTTCGCCTTCATAGGAAATTTGCACGGTATCACCAACCTTGACAATTCCATAATCTACATAACGGGAGATACGAAGGTCATTTAGCAGAACCTTGTAGGTGATACCGTCCGCCGGATTCTTGCACAGGATAGAATCATCCACCAAGATATATTCTTCCGTAATCTTAATGATTGTACCAGCTACCGAGTTTCTGTACGGTTCATACTCTACTTCAGTGGAATTCTCTTTCGCATAATGGATAATCCTGCTTGCAGCATCCTCGCCGATGTTGAATAGATACTGCCAATTAAATGCGTTTGTCCACAGATAGCCGTCTTCCGTCACATACAGAGCAACTTTGTAAACACCAAGTGCTTCGGAAGTAATCGTAAAACTGAGGTAACTTCTGTCACCAACCGTCCATGTTTGATCTTCAACGAAAGGGGCGTTCCTACATTCGGACAGAACTTCCCACACATAATCGTCACTGCTCAATGCAAAATGTTTGCTATCAGGACTATTGTCTCCTTCGGAAAAGCGCTGAAGCTCCACGACCTCGGACAGATTTACGACATCCATAAGCTCACCAAGGGTGTTCGGAGGAGCATACTCGTCATTCTGAAAGACATAATAACTGTCCTCCATCTTTACGGCTATAAACTGACTTTGAGCAATATCCTTCAGTGCATATGCTTCAAACTCGGCAGAATATTTTTTTCCATTATTGACTTCATCATATCCAACCACAGTGTAGTTGCCAATTCTCTCGCCAATCCATGCTTCTGATACCGCACGGCCTTTTCCATGATACTCAATACCGTCAATTTCGACATTTCTATATTTTTCATATACAGTCTGATACTCCCATGGCCATACAATTGCAGATTCGCTGGCTTGGATAGAAAAGTCCTTGTATCTGCCGTCGGTTCCCTCCGGTGTTACATTTTCCCGAAATAGCGATGGGAGGATTGCCGCCCCTACAATTACAATCACTGCAAAGCATGCTGCCAAGGAACCACATTTTAACCAATGTTTCTTATTTTTCTTCTTGCACTTAGCTGCGTCGGCGACAAGATCGTCATCAATTTGCCCGATGGCATTTGCGATTCTCGGTGTTTTCATATTTCAACGCCCTCCTTAATCAAGTAATCTTTTAGCTTGTTTCGGGTGTAGAACAACATATTTTTGACCTTACTCTCAGTAAAAGAATAGCGCTTTGCAATCTCCCTTATAGAATCGAAATAGAAATACTTGCGGATGAAAACATTCCTGACATATTCCTCCTGACTGCGAAGAAACTTACTGATCAGCTTACCTACATCCTCGTCGCTCACATCGGGAGCATATCGTTCATCCGGCAATACTGCCGCAAGCTCATCCAAGGATAAAATGATTTCCGCCGACCGTTTCTTTCGCTTCATAAACTCCAGTCGCTTCAAAGAGAGATTTCGTGCAATCTTGCAGATAAAGGACATGAAATTGTGCGGTCTTGTAGGCGGAATGGTGTTCCACACACTCACATAAGTATCATTAACGCATTCCTCAGAATCTTCGTGATTATTTAGAATGTTATAGGCAATACTGTGGCAGAGTTTTCCGTACTTTGTATCCGTCTCCTTTATCGCCTGTTCATCTCTATTAAAGTAGAGTTCTATGATTCTCAGATCATCCATGTTGTTAACCTCCCTCATTTGACCTAAAAGCGCTTTCACCTATTAAGTACGTTTTTTGAGGCGATGGTCTTAAAAAAATAACTCTTTTAGAATTATACCATAAATCTTTGATTTTTCGGTCATATACATAAAAACGGCGGCAAGGTTTTCCTCGCCACTGCTCCGGCTTAACTGTAAATCAGTTCTGCATTTACAATCTCCACCGCTCTACTGCGAATATTATTCATCCTGCCAACCCACTTCATTTGATTTTCTGTCTTTAGTTGCTCGGTTACGCCCTCACGCTCCGACATCTGTTTTATCAACCGAAGGAACATATCCTTTGCCTGTTTGTCTATCTCGGCAAGGTATTCGTTCAGCCTTCCGCTTGTGAGCAAATTGGTATATGTAAGCCTGTGATATTCTTTCAGATAGTGCAAATGCCGCTGTCCCCACAAACCGATAGGCTGTTCTTTTTCGGTTGGTAAGATAAGACAAGGAATATAATAATCTCCTTGCAGTTCATACCACAGACCATTTTTATCATCGTAAATATACTTGTCCATTGAAAATCCTCCGTTATAATATATTCGCACATACATCACAGTTCTCCGATTGCCACACTCTGTTATATCTTGTTATGAGATTTTCTTGCCCTTGCATTTGCCCTTATGAGCAAGGAGGGAAAGAGTAAACTTGTGTGTAACCGTATAAAGAGATAAGGCGAACACATTGCGATAAATCCTTTGTTTTCAAGGCTTTTGGAGGATTTTATTAAAGCACTGTAACCTCTGTTGAAAGGTCATAATTTACTGATATTCAAATTCCGATTTGCATTTCCATTCATAATTATCCACTCTAACTTTTTTCTCACCTCGCCAAAAACTTTTGATACTTACTCTTAGGCTTCTCAGGTATCGTCATAATAAGCCTGCTGCTTGCTATCATTGGCTTGACGTACCTTTCCATAACGTAAGCAATCGTCATTCTGCCATTGAAAAACTCCGCTATCTCATTCCTGCTTCTCGGCGTTTTACAGAATTCAAGTATCTCAGTTTCAATGTCGTCTGTCGGCACGCTTTCGGCGGCGCTGTTGTACAACGTCACCTTGAATACGCCTCTGTCGCTCTCGAATTTCGGCGCAGGCAGACCACTTTCTTCCATTGCATTTATTATCGTAGGTATGCCGCTGTATCTGTTCTCCGTTTCACCGAGTATCTCCATAGCACCCGCTATCTTAGGGTTTCTTGTGTCGGCAGACACTTTTCCCAATCTGTCAAGGGTCATTCTGCCGTAAAGTCCGCCGGGATTTTCTATCTCAAAACGGTTGCTGAACATCTTTATGGTTATAGGCGTCGTGTCCGTGTGGATACTGTAATCTCTGTGGATAAGAGCGTTCAGGATAAGCTCTCTTATAGCAATTACAGGATATTCCGTCTTGTCCGTTCGCTTGCCCGTGTTCGGGTCTATGATAGTCGCAGTTTTCATATTTTTGCGCACGAACACCAAAGCATCATTCAGCATCTGCACAAGTGTTCCGTCTATTCGCTGATTGTCTATAAAACGTTCGCCGACGCTTGCCGTACTGCTTATCTCAGTTCCGGGCACAGACACAGCCGTTATGCAAAGCTGCGGAAAAAACGCCTGCGGGTAGTTTGAGAAAAGCATTATCCCTGCCAAAGTCGGTTTGCCCTCGTCCGTAAAACCTTGCAAGCGGCATATTTCCTCATTTGAAAGCTCGGCAAGATTAGGCTTTTTGCTTTTCAGCAGGTCAAAATAAAGCTTGAATGCGTTGGTCTGAATGTCCTTTGTAAAGGCTCTTTCACAAGTTCTCAGCTCGTCGTGAATGCTTTTTTTGAAAGCCTCATAGCTGTAAACCTCATATTCCGTCATAAGTCTGTCAGCGTCGCCCGACCTGACATATGAGCCTTTCAGCCTGCCCACACCGCTGTAAAAGCAGGGCTTGTCAGCATTATCTATCTCCTGTATCTCGGCAGATACGACAGTTTTGCCGTCGATAGATGCAACGGAAAACAGCGGTCTTATCACAGGCGTCATTTCCTGACACTGCGCCTCGACCTTTTTCATAAGGTCAGCGGCATCATAAACTCCGCAGACCTCGTACCCGTCATTTTCATCTACGCCGAAAATAATAACGCCTCCGCCCGACTGATTTGAAAAAGAGGACAGCGAATCACGCACCTTAGGGCAGCCCTTAGTTGCCGCTTTTATCTCTATCTTGTTGCTCTCGCTGCGAACAAGCTGTATTTGTTTCACCATATCTACAAGTTCATTATCAAGCATTTTATCGCCTCCATAATATAATTATACTGATTTTATTAGAATTTGTCAAGATTAAATTCTTATAAAATTGTAATAGGTCTTATAAAAGTCTAATAAAAGCCGTATAAAATGAGGCAATGGCTTATAAATTGATACGGGAGTACAAAAATCTTTATAAATGGCTGTTAAACGTAGGTTAATGTAGATTTGTATATTGTATCAATTCCACAAAAACAATTATCACATTTGCATACAAGAAATTTAGCAAGTTCCGCAGGCGAGGCTTGACACAATGGTCCTATAGTCACCGATTTTATGGCCTTAAATAGTTCTGAGCCTAATTCAAGTTTCCTGTAAGGGATTAATCGATTTTTATTTGTTCTATAATCAACAGGAGAGATTTTTATATTATTTTCTAAATAATATATATTTCCCATATATTGTTTCAAACCCGTTGCTCCAATATGTATATCATCAAATACATATTGCTTTATAGCATCATCACTTAATGAATCATATAAACCAATTCGAAATTCATTTTCCGCTAAAAAAGCAGGATTTTTTACTTTAGCTCTTTTAAGCCATATTTGCATTTTTACTTCACGAGTAAATTTAACTGAGTCTGTTATCAAACTATGCTCATTTTTTATTGAAATCAATTTTTCTGAAATAAAAGAGTGTAATTCTTCCTTTGCCTTATAAGTTACATTTTCAGCGAAAAATCCCTCTTTTACCAACCCTTCAAAAAATGATTTATCAAATCCTATACATATACCTTTACCATCATCACCATAAGCACGCCACTGGTTTAAATCATCTCGTATATTTGAAAAACAACAAATAAAGCACACATTAGCATATAATTCAGAAAGCCTCGTCATGTATTTTTTCATATAATCATCGCTTTCAATATTTGCTTTTTCTTCATCTGATAAACCGTCATATAAGTTTTTCATTTCTTCCTCAAAAACATCTAAAAAATATTTTTCTTCTGAACTATCATTCATATAATGATAGCCTGACATAAATAAAACTTTGTTCTCCACAATAAGACGAAATGTTTCAAGGCTGCAATAATGATAAACTTGGTTTTCAAAAGGTATTTTTTCTGTGATTTTTATACACATAGCATTTCACCACTTCCTACATTTATAGTTAAATCAAATTCTCTTCACATTCAGCGATCCACCTATCCAATAACTTCACTTAATTCTCAGAACATAGAAGATTTATAACTTAGTCCAACTTCATTACAATCTTTGAAATATTTGTTATTCTTATTATAGCATTTTTCTGTGTGTATGGCAATGGTGCAGTGAAGAAATCACAAAATATATTTCTGATAATTTGCCTTATGCCTACTGCGAGCAGATCGGCAAGGAAATTCGTGATATTTCAGACGAGATACCGTTTGAGATTCCTGAGTCGTGGGAGTGGGTGAGATTGTCGAGTATATGTACTAAACTTGTAGATGGAGACCATAATCCCCCAAAAGGCGAAAAATCCACTACACAATACTATATGCTTTCATCTACAAATATAAATCATAACACACTTGTAGAACTTAATAAGGTACGATATTTAAATAAAGAAATCTTTGAAAAAGAAAATTCACGTACAAAAGTTTCAGTAGGAGATGTTTTTTTCACGTCAGTTGGTTCGCTTGGCAGAAGCTGCGTCTTTCAAGGGGGACACAATATTTGTTTTCAAAGAAGTGTTACGGTAATAAGCACATTAATCTATAATTATTATCTTAAATATTTCTTTGATAATCCTTTTTTTCAGGATAAAATAGTACGAGAAGCCACGGGAACAGCTCAAAAAGGATTTTATCTAAATCAATTATCAGAATGCATTATCCCTCTCCCGCCTCTCTCCGAACAACACCGCATAGTAGCCAAGATAGAACAACTCCTTCCATTCATAGAGAAGTATGAGCAAGCAGAAACACAGCTTACAGCCTTAAACACATCATTCCCAGAAATGCTGAAAAAGTCTATTTTACAGGAGTCTGTACAAGGAAAACTTGTTCCTCAAAATCCTTTTGATGAACCTGCAAGTGTACTTCTTGAACGTATCAGAGCAAAAAAACAGGAACTTATAAAACAGGGAAAAATCAAGAAGGACAAGCACGAATCGGCCATCATAACAAGGGATAAAATTCCTTATGAGATCATCGACGGAAAAGAGCGGTGTTTAGCCGATGAAGTGCCGTTTGAGATTCCGGATAGTTGGTGCTGGTGTAGGCTGGGAACGATATTTCAGCATAACACAGGCAAGACTCTTAATTCCTCAAATCATCAAGGAACAATGATGCAGTATATTACAACCTCTAATCTATATTGGGACAGGTTTGAATTGGATAAGCTCAGGGAAATGCTATTTACAGACAGCGAGGTAGAAAAATGCACTGTCACTAAGGGTGACTTGCTTGTTTGTGAAGGCGGAGATATAGGCAGAGCGGCAATCTGGAATTATGACTATCCTATGCGTATTCAGAATCACATACACAGATTACGCTCTTATGCTCCCGTCGAGGTTTACTTCTTCTATTATGTGTTTTATCTGTATAAAAGAGCTGGATTGATTGGCGGTAAGGGTATAGGCATACAAGGACTTTCATCAAATGCAATAGACAAGTTACTAATACCACTCCCACCTTTAGCTGAGCAAAAGAAAATAGTCGCAAAGATAGAAGAACTTATGCAATACTGCGACAAGCTATAAAAAACGGGCATACTCTCGTTTCTGAGGGTATGCCCGTTGTGTTTATGGATCACCAGTCAATAATGCTGTCCACGATTTCACGCTGTTCCGTGGCGGTCTTGCGGAGATAAATGCGAGTTGTTTCAATGCTCTCATGTCCCATAAGGTCTGCGAGAAACGCTATATCATTGCAGCGGTCAAGAAAGCTCTTGGCAAAGCGATGACGGAACGAGTGCGGATATACCACCTTTGTGTCAATGCCGTACTTCTCTGCAAACTTCTTCAATTCGCCCGAAATGCCCCTTGTGGTGATACGCTGTCCTCGCTGATTGAGGAAGATGAAACCGCTGTCCTGCTTCTTTTCTGCAAGCCACGCAATGGCTTCTTCCTGCAAGGACTTCGGAATGTAGATGCGGCGAAGTTTACCGCCCTTTGAATACAGATCGAGATACCCAAGTTTAACGTGTTCAACTTTGATCTGTATCAGCTCGCTTACTCTTGCCCCTGTGGCAGCAAGAAAGCGGATCACGAAGTACCAAAATAGTTCGTCGTCCTCTTTCAGGCATTTTTTGAAGTACAAGTAATCCGCTTCGCTTATGACGTTTTCGAGAAAAGGTTTCTGCTGAACTTTTACAAATGATAGTTTCCACTTTTCCTTACTCACGCTTTCAAGGTAACAGTTCATACCACGCAAGCGGAGATTCACCGTCTGCGGTTTGAAATTGTCCACAAGCCACATCTTGTAACCCGTAAGATTTTTCTTGGTAACGCTGTTGTACTGTTCTGTAAACTGTTTTAATGCAAACAGATACGCAGATTTTGAGTTTTCGGACAGATTTGTCTTGTCCAAATATGCCTTAAATGTGTCAATCATATCGAAAGACCTCCTTCCGATATAATTATAACTGAATATACGATTTAAAAAAATAGGTATTATATTCGCCCTGCAACCATACCGCCATTCTCAGTTTTCTCAAACTTCATGATGAGCGGATCATCAATCTCGTATGTCTGAGTCTCCCAGTTCCATGCACAGACATACACAGCAGGAAAGGGCGAACGCAGAATCGCTTTGAAAAAAGCACCGTAACAACCGTTTTGTGGTCCGCTGTGAAGCAAATCCATCATCACACGAAATTCATCTTCCAGGACGAAGATGAACAGGTCGGTATTGCCGCTTTTATGCTTTTCGCCCTTCTCTCGCACTTCACGCAGAATGTTTTCAGTTGAACATTCGATGATTGGAAAATCGCAATCAAACTCAGAAAGCTTTTCTGCAAAGTCCCATTTTGTGGGATCATATCCCATATGCGATTTCACGAGCTTCAAATCGCATCTGTATTGTGCCATTCCTTCCTCTGTATTTGGATAACAGTATTCATGGATTCTATCATAAACATTTCGTGCTTTCTCCATGATTTCAAGCTGTTCTGCGGTGCTTTTTCGATGAAACCGATTGATATGCGTTATGATTGCATTGTTATGTAGTGTGTGGGTGACTTCAAGAAAACGCTCTTCGTCCAGATACTTGAAATCAGGCATAGACGGATGGGAGTTGTCATCGTGATAATTGTCATCAAAAGCCACTCCTTTGCGCTCAAGGATCATTTTTGCTTCCTGTTCGCCCTGCTTCATACGCTCACCTCTGAGTTAACCTTTCAATCATGGGCATGATTTCTTCAATTTTTGCGACTATGCGGTGCTGTTCGGCAAGAGGTGGTAATGGAATTAATACTTTAGAGTAGTGAGAATACCCGAAATTTGGCTGCATACCTGATAATTGTGCTATAAGCTGATTTTTGAATAGCGGTGTCTTTGTGAGCCAGTACAAATACATATTGTAAGCGGTATCATTAAAAAACCTTAGTCTTAATGTACTTGTGTTGAGCATCACTGTATCACCATAATCCCAAATTGCCGTTTTACCCCAACTTGCCCCTGAGCATGAAGATACAATATCTCCTATATTGAGTGTTAAGTGTTGGTATTTGTCGAGATATTCTTCCGTAGCAATATATTTTGTAGCTTTCTTCATATCAACAGAGCCTTCTAATATATTGGTTACAGTTAGTATTTGTGTACCGCTTGTACGGTATTGATAAGTTCTTATTCCTGCACCTTCCTGAATGATCGAAACATTTGATAATCTACACCAACACCAACTATCCGGCAGCTCAAACGGCACTTCATCGGCTATACACCGTTCTTTTCCGTCTATGATCTCATAAGGAATTTTATCCCTTGTTACGATGACCGATTCGTGCTTGTCTTTCTTGATCTTGCCTGCCTTGATAAGTGCCTGCTTTTCAGCTCTGATACGCTCCAGCAGTACGCTTGCAGGCTCATCATCGGGGTTCTGCGGAACGAGCTTGCCCTGTACTGCTTCTTGCAGGATAGACTTTTTCAGGGCTTCGGGGAATGTGGTGTTGAGGGTGGTGAGGTGTTCTTCTGCCTTGCCGTATCTTTCGATGTATGGGAGGAGTTCTTCTATCTTGGCTACTATGCGATGCTGCTCGGAGAGGGGCGGCAGGGGTACAAGCAAACTTATCATTGTATCTGTTCCTGCCCTCGGCATTTTTATTCCATAGGTTTCTCCATTTACAAGCCCGTCAACATAGGGCGATTTTAAGAAATTCACGATATATTCAGCAGAAATTCCACCATATACTGTAAAGGGTACTATTTCAGGAGTGCAAATCCCACTATCAGGAGCAACGAGTATTTTCAAGAGGTACGGTCGGAGTTTGCTGTATAGAACATCACCCTTGGTAAAAATGGTTTTGTCTCCAACAGCTTTTCTCTCACCAACGGTCTTTTTTACAAGTAGCCTACCGCCTTTTTCTAAATCCTCAAGGTCAAGTCCCCATATCGAAACATCTGCATCTTTAGCATTTATCTTCTGTTTGGCTTGATTGTAGGTGCTTATAATCCCTAACCTTACCCACTCCCAACTCTCAGGAATCTCAAACGGTATCTCGTCCGAAATATCCCGAATTTCCTTGCCGATCTGCTCGCAGTAGGCATAAGGCAAATTATGGGTAGCACCTCTGAATATCTCCGAGGATTTCTTATCCTTTTTGATTTTGCCTGTCTTGATAAGCTCCTGTTTTTCGGCTTTGATACGCTGGAGCAGTACGCTTGCAGGCTCATCACCCGGATCTTGCGGAACGAGTTTGCCCTGCACCGCCATCTGGAGTATGGAGTTTTTAAGCTGCTGTGCTGTCATGTCAAGTCCTCCATATTGCTGATACCGAGAATGCCCGTGATCTGCTCCAGAATACGGTCAATATCCGCATTCAGGCTTGCACGCTTCTCCTGATACTGCTGGATCAGCTCTCTCGGAGGGAGTATTTCTTCTTCCTCATGAGGGAAACCGCAGAGGTCAATGTTATAATTTCTCTCCGCAAGTTCCTCAGCCGTGTACTTTTTCGCCTTGTCAAAGCCGTCAATGGTGATCTCCTGTCGGTCGCTCCACCACTCAACAGCAGAAGCAAAGTGTTCGAGCTTCATCGGCTTTGTCTTGGAGAAATTCTTGTACCCGTCGGGCATATCCAGACGATAGAACCATGTTTCCTTCGTTGAGCCTGTCCTGTCAAAGAACAGGATATTTGTAGTAATAGAGGTATACGGAGCAAAAACGCTGTGCGGCATACGAATGACAGTGTGCAGATTGAACTCGCTCATCAGCTTCTTTTTGATAGCGACTTTAGCGTTATCCGTACCAAACAGGAAACCGTCAGGGAGAATGACCGCAGCTCTGCCGTTCTGCTTCAGGCGGTACATAATGACCGACATGAACAGGTCAGCAGTCTCACTGCTTGCGAGATCAGACGGAAAATGATTCTTGACTTCCGTTTTCTCGCTGCCGCCGTATGGTGGATTCATCAGAACCACATCAAACTGATCGTCCTCCGTATAGTCAAGAACATCCTTTAACAGCGAATTATCATGATATACTCTCGGTGTGTCAATATCATGGAGCAGAAGGTTTGTGACACAAAGCATATACGGGAACTGCTTCTTTTCAATACCGTAAACCGAGGTATCAAACGCCGCTCTGTCCTCAACAGTCTTTTTCTGTGATTCAAGGGCTTTGAGCCAACTGATGATAAATCCGCCCGTACCGCAGGCAAAATCAGCCATCTTTTCACCGATTACAGGCTTTATCATCTGTGCCATGAAGTCAGTCACAGCACGGGGCGTGTAAAACTCACCGGCAGAGCCTGCACTTTGCAACTCTTTCAGGATAGACTCATAAATATCGCCAAATGCGTGGCTTTCCTCATAATTGGTGAGGTCAAGCTCATCAATGACATTGACCACCTGTCGGAGCAAAACACCGTCCTTCATGTAGTTGTTGGTGTCCTCAAATGTTGTCTTGACGATAGCCTTATTGATAGGTGTAGTCTTGGAAACTTGTATGCCTTTCAGCGTGGGAAACAGCGTATTATTGACGAAATCAAGCAGATCATCACCTGTCAAAGCTGTACCCTTGCCGTCATCTACCGCCCAATTACGCCAACGGCAATCTTCGGGGATAATAGACTCATAGGCATCATCATCAAATTCCCAATCTTCTTCCTTTGTGTCGTAAACCTTGAGAAACAGCAGCCAAGCGATCTGCTCGATACGCTGTGCATCACCGTTGATACCTGCATCGTTTCTCATAATATCCCGTAATCTCTTTACGAAATTACTTAAACTGCTCATATTTTAAACCACCTTGTAAATTTCTTCTTCAAGCTCTTTTACAGCCTTTTTATATCCTTCCTTACCACCAAACAACTTAACGATTGCCGCAGGCTTGCCCATACGGATAAAAGGATCAAGCTTTAATACCTGTGTGTCCTCTATCTGATAAATGCCCTCGTTTGAGTACATATCAAGCAGGGCTTCCAGAACTTCTTTCGCAAGACCATTATATTTGCTGATAAAATCACGTTTCTTTACATCGTTTGCACGTTCTTTTCGGGTCAATGGTTTCTTATCAAACGCTATGTGTATTATAAAATCAAAATCGTCTATATCGCCCATACCCTGTGATTCTTTTAAGGCCTGAATATCTATCCCGTGTTCTTTAAACAGCTCTGAAATAGTGCGTTTCTTTTCTTCACTATTCCAGCTTCTGATAAAATGTTCTAGATCGGCAAATTCTCCTAAAATGTTTGTCTTTGTATAATCTATGATATTCTCGTGACGAAGAAGCTTACCATCCGCATCATAAACCGATACCACTTTGTTTATAATTCGTACAGTACAGCCATCTACACCGACATACGGTTTAGGCTGTGGCTCAGGATGTGGTAATGGAGAATCAACAGGGCCGTCAGTATCGATCTTAGGTTCTGGAGAATGATAATTTGAATCAATTTCGACCGGCCCATCCCAGCCTTCATCATAGAACAGCCTTGTCACACCTCTGAAATCCATAACTACAAAGTGCGTCTTGCCCTCTTTTTCACGCAGTCTGGTACCTCTGCCGATGATCTGCTTGAACTCGGTCATAGAGCCGATATTCTCATCAAGCACTATCAGCTTTGTCATTTTGCAGTCAGCACCCGTAGACAGGAGCTTGGAAGTCGTAGCGATAACAGGATAAGGAGAGCCGACAGAGATGAAGTAATCAAGCTTGCTCTTGCCGTACTCGTCCGAGCCTGTGATACGCACCACATAATCAGGATTCTGAGCAACCATATCCTTATTGAAGTTGACAAGAGCCACTCTCATACGCTCCGCAGCATCCTCAGTCGCACAGAATACTATCGTTTTCTGCATACGGTCTGTGCTGATAAGGTAGTTCGTAATTTCAAGGGCAACCTGGTTGATTCTGTCCTGAATGATGATATTGTAGTCATAGTCGGTATTGTTGTATATCCTGTCCTCAATTTCGTTGCCGTAATAATCTCGCTGTCCTTTCAGCGGTCTCCAGCCGTCACTAATGTCTGTTGTGATGCTGATGACCTTAAACGGGGCGAGAAATCCGTCCTCAATGCCATTTTTGAGGGAGTATGTGTAGATCGGTTCGCCAAAATACGAAATGTTAGAAGTATATGTTGTCTCCTTCGGAGTAGCGGTCATACCGATCTGTGTAGCCGAGGAGAAGTAATCCAGTATCCTGCGCCACTTGCTATCCTCTTTGGCGCTGCCTCTGTGACACTCATCTACGATAATAAGGTCAAAGAAATCCTTGTCAAACAGCTCGGAGAAATGCTCCTTATCATCATCACCGATCAACTGCTGATACAGCGAGAAATAGACCTGATGTGAGGTGATAGTGGTTTTGTTATCCTTAGCAACATTGATCTTGTGGATGACCTTTTCAAGCGGAGAGAAATCCTGCTGTATAGACTGATCCACAAGAATATTCCTGTCGGCAAGATACAGTATCTTACGCTTCATACCACTTTTCAGCAGACGGTACACGATCTGGAACGCAGTATAGGTCTTGCCCGTGCCTGTTGCCATGACGAGCAGGAGTCTCATTACACCACGAGCAATAGCATCAACAGTACGGTTTACTGCCACTCGCTGATAATATCTTGGCTCGTAGGTATTCTGGCTTGAATAGTAAGGCTGGCTGATGACTGCAAGCTCATTCCCTGACAGCCCTTGCCCGCCGTTCGCATTTGCCTTGTATCGTTTCATAAGCTCATCAGGTGTAGGGAAATCATCAAGTGCGATTTCACGCTCCATACCTGTCAGCATATCGTGTTCATAGAAAGCATCACCATTGGAGCTGTAAACGAAAGGTACATCCATCATCTGAGCATAAGCTATAGCCTGTTGTAAGCCGAATGATACGCTATGGTTATTGTCCTTAGCCTCAACTATCGCTATGGGGAAACTGCTGCTCCAATACAGAACATAATCGGCAAACTTGGCGCTTTTCTTATCACGATGGACAAAGTTACCGTTCAGACAGATCTTACCGTCGGTGATCCTTGTTTCCATTGTAATTCTGTTTTTATCCCACTTATCAAGAATAGCAGGAGTAATGAATTGAAGCTTTATATCCTCTTCTGACATTTCTTTTTTTGCAAGTATGGTCATTGTCACACCTCCACTTCAGATAAGATAAAATTATAAGAAGTTATATATTCACATCACATTATACCACATTTCCCACAAATAGTCAATCATTTAGCTGCGTTTTTTATTGCTTTGTAATAAAAAATGAAGTAAAGTCACTAAATTTAAGGTAAAAAAAGCAGCCTTCCGACTCCTTAAAAAGCCGAAAAGCTGCCATAACAAAATTCAAAAAATATCAGCTCAGCGAACTAATATAATACCCTAGTGTACTCTTAGGATTAAGCTCCGAAAGATCAACAGCTACGCCTACCGCCATGCCTAGCCGCTCGCGGTCTGCCTGCGATACGTCGAACTCTATGCCCCACGCGTTGCCGTCTATGTTTATCCACGCCGTCGGGCCGAACGTTCCGCCGTCAAGCGTTGCGCCCTCCAGGCTCGGGCAAATGGCTTTCAGCTCGTTGTACGTCATTCCAACCTGCACGCCCTCGGTGATGTATCCGCCCGGCGTGACGTGTATCGCGTACGGAAAATCAAGCGTGCCGATGTTCTGTATGTCCATGGTGTAAAAGCCTATCTTCGTGTTCGGATACACGTCGTCGTTCTCCACGGCGATGATGTTTTCCTGCCCCACTGATATAAAATCCATGCTGAAATCGTCGCCCAGTTCGGCAAAAATATCGTCCGCCGTTTCGTAGATAAGGTCGTTCGCATACACCGTGTCGTCGTAAATGTCATACGGCGCAAGCGTGGTCACGGGCTTAGTCGTGGTCGCCTCGGCGGTCGTTGTGGTGGTAGTTTCCGTCGGCTGAGCGGCGCTGTCAGATTTTTCGTCTGCCGAACTTCCGCCGACTTCGATAAGAAAAGTCGCTGAATGTTCGTCACCGTCTGAATCATAATGGCTCTCAGTGATCCTGAAATCACCCGCATTGTCCACACCAATGCAAGCCTGAGCCTTGCAGGTGCTTCCGATAGGCGCTTCATTTGGGTTTCTCGCAACGTCGCCCGGGTAACTGTAACCCATAACGCCATTGCTGTCTATTATGGTGTCCTCCATGTCAAAGAAAATGCCATTTGCTATGCCGTCCTCGTCCTCGTAACCGATGTTTGTATATTCGTAGTCCACGATATAGACCGCCGCAGGTTTTTCGTCCGCATACTCGTTGCGCTCAGCCGTTTCCGTGACGCCCGTGATGGTAAGCGACCACTGCCCGTCAACTGTCCAAGTTTCGCCAATGGTGTAGTAGTCTTTCTTCTTGCTTTTCCTGCCGCTGCCTGAATCGCTGTCAGAACAAGCGGTGAGCAACAACAGCGCACCCGTGAGGACTATTGCTGTTAGCTTTTTTATGGTCATTTGGTGATACCCCCTATATCTTGATCTCGATAGCGAGCAGTTTCTCTTCAGCTTTCTCGACCTCTTCAAGAACCGTGCTTCTCGTTCTTACAATGTACTTGTCAACCGTTTCATGAAGGTCATTTTTGATATCTTTTGCTCTCTTTATGTTTATCTTTATCTCTGCAAAAAGTTTTTTCATAAGCTCTTTGGTAACGTCCTGATTCATGAATTTCAGTATTTTTCCCGTTGATTCGGCGATCCTTTCCACCTGCTGACTTACTTCTTCTTTAAAAGCCTTTGTTGCGTCAAAAAACATTATCGGGTCGTTCAGCAGCTTTAGCGCGTCCATACCAAAAACGATCGTGTAATACTCTTTTGACAACTGCTGATAATAATTATACGCATCGTTAAACTCGCTATTTAGTTTTCTTACAGAATTTAAAAGGAACACGCTAAATTCATAATTTATCTTCTCCTCAAATTCATCCAGCTTATGACGCTTTCGCAGAACAAAGATTGTACTTGCCACCATATCATGAAGCTTATCGTGCTCGCGGCGAAACATTTCGTTGGCGTGCTCTTTTATTTTATACGGCACTTTTACCTTGTAATTGTTCCACAAGTTGCGGATAATGCAGTTTACTACCTCTTCGCGTCCAAACTTTTTTACCTCGCCAGAAATAAGTTTTTTCTCATAGTTGTTTACAAATATCACCGAGTCAGCCGAAACGCCGCCGTCTTCAACTATGCGCCTTTTCATGCGCTCCGCTCTGTCGTCGTTCTCAGATTTGCAGTGGGTTATCACAACGTTTACGTTGTTTTTCTCAGCTATAAGGTTGTTTATTATGCTTATCTCAAAATCTTCCACTCTGTCAGAGTCGGCGCTAAGGCAGTAGATTATGGTGCTGAACCATTCTTTGATAGAGTGCTTGTCGTACTCCGCTACTTTGTCGATTATCTGCTTGTGCCATTTGTCCGCCTTATCGGGTTCAAGACCCCAGCTGTCGCATATCGAAAAAGATATGCGGTCGTTATCTTTCAGCTCGAAAGAATATTCGTGCAGACCCTCAGCCGTCACGGGCTTTCCCGCACCCGTCTCCGCGACCTCTTCGCCAAATATGTAATTCAGCAGACTGCTTTTGCCAACGCCCGATTTGCCGGCTATCAGTATATTAGTTTTTATCTTGTCACCTTCCATTATTTTCTTGCTCCTTTTTTCGTATCCTTGAACATATCAACTACAGCTTTTACTATTCTCTCTACAATTTTCTGATCCTTGCCCTTGCTGATCTCTTTCATTACCTTTTTCAGATTTTCAACAGTAAAGTAGTCGGAAATTTTGGTGATCATAAGGTCTTTCGAGCCGCCGTTCTCTATGCAGGCTTTAGTGTATTCCTCGCAGATCTTCGTTATCGCAACGCCGAGGGTAGCCGTAACAGTAGTTGCCACTGAAACATTTACCGTGGCTTTCGCCGCGCCGCCGACAAATGGGATCACCGAAAGCAGCTGAGAAGCCAGCGTTTTTCCTATATAAGAAACGAAGCCCGCTCCGGCTAAATTTTTCACAGCGCCCTTCATATCATTATCTATTCCGTAGCAGCTTAAAATATCCATCGCCATTTTTACCTGTATGCCCATAAGCGGTACCGAATCGGAAAGTGGCACGGGTACAAATGATGTAGCCGTAACAATACCTGCGGCTAAAGCCGCGTATTTCGGTATCTTGTGCTTTATCATCATTTCTGCCATTTGACCCTGCGCTTTTTTGAGCGACGGGATAAAGCTTTCTCTGAGGTAATCGTCAAGATTATGATGTGCCCAGCTGTTTATCTCAGATTTCTGCACATACTCGTCGCCAAGATCGCTGTTAGTAGAATAGGTAAACACCTCAACGCCGTTTATCCTATTGCGTTTTCCGGCATCGCCGACAGCGTCCTTTATCTGAGCGACTTCGTTCTCGTCAAGATTATCCACCTTTGTAATAATAACGCACACGGGGATATTTCTTGCCTGTATGTCCTTTATCAGCCTTTCGTCAAGATCCATGAAGCGGTTATTTATGCAGTACCAAACCTCGTGGATGTGCATACCCAAATCCGCAGGATATGTATTTTTGCGTTCGTCGATAAGGTCGATTATGTTTCTGTAAAAAGCACTGTTTTCCGGCGTAGACGAGCTTTCTACCTCGTAGCCCTCAGTGTCGAACAAGGTAATGCTCTTTGAATGATACTCGTGTATGCCCCTTGTCTGCGGTTTTCCGCTGCTTCCGACAGGCGCGGCGCTATCCTTATCAAACTCGAAGAAGTCGTTTATAAGGCTGCTTTTGCCAACGCCGGTAGCTCCGCACACTATGATATTGATATTTTTTGAAGCAATTTCCTTTACTTCCTCATAGCACTTATCATAGTCAAAGTTTTTTACGTCAAATTTCTTGTTGATGTTTTCGTTCATGTCAAAAACTCCTTTTCCTTATTGATTTGTCAATTATCAGCTATAACTGACATAATAATACGTTTTTGTATGTTAATTATAACACATTATTTTTCACTTTTGTTAAGCTGGCTGCTTAGTATAACGTTTTCGTAAGATGTTTTTTTATTTTAACAAAAAACATGGCACAATCCGCTTCTTATACAAATATCGCATTATTTCAAATACTTTACATCATTATATCATATTATTTCACATATTTCAACCCCTTTATAGGAAAAATTCCGACATAATGCATAATGATATAGGATAAAATATTATATATGGGGGTGCAAATAATGTACGAGAACAAATTCATGTATGACAATAATTTTGCTTTGAGGCTCTCAAAACTTCGCACACAGAAAGGTGTTTCCGCAAGGGATATGAGCTTATCTATTGGACAGAACGCAGGGTATATAAACAATATCGAAACAGGAAAAGCCCTGCCCTCTATGACCTCTTTTTTTTATATCTGCGAGTATCTGGGCATTACGCCGCAGGAGTTTTTCGATGCCGACGCCGAGCAGCCGAAAGAGCTAAGTAAGCTTATCTCTGACCTGAAAAAGCTCAACAAAAGGCAGCTGGAGAACATTGCTGATATTGTTAACGATCTGGCTAATGGGAATAGGCGGTGAAAGGGGAAAAGGTAAATTTGTACGTCTGCCACATAGACAAGACCGACACTTTGAAGCATGATTATAAGGTAAATAGGTACAGGAGAGGTGAGTTCAGGGCAAAAAAATCACAGCCCCCTCGAAAGCTGTGATTCCTTTTCAACTCAATACTCCTCCGCCAACAGCAGCGTAATATGATCCACATCGTCGATCATATACGCCCTGCCGTTTACCTCCACGTCGGTCGGTATGAAATATTCAAGCTTAGCCTCGGGGCATTCCTGCATATGATAAATGTGCAGGAATTTTTTCTGCCCGTTGCCCTCTGTCACTATCTCGAAAATTTGCAGATAATCAAGCTGTCCGCAGACCTTTTCACGCATTTGCTCTATGGCTGAAAATAACGCCGCTTGCAGTTCGATAGGGAAGTTTTCTGCCACGCCTTTGGTGACGTATCTGCTTCCGCTGAATGTGTATGCCATAAAATACCTCCTAATAATATTCTCCCACCAGCACTCTCGCCTCCTCGATACACTCCCTGATCATACTCCTGTCGCAAAGCATACCCTCTATCTCTTCGTCCGTATAACCCATATCGTAAAGCAGCATAAGATCTTCCTGCGATACCCCGAACATACCGCATATATCGAAAAGTTCGTCATCATCATAAGCGGGCTTTCTGTATCCGTAATAGTTCCAACCATAGCAAAACTCGTTCGGCACAAAGCTGCTTTTCTCAAAACGCCCACGCTTGTCAATACTTATGATCTCGCCCTCTGTGATTTTTATCACTTCAAACGGCAGCTTTTCAAGGAAACTGCCTTTCAGCACGTTCTTCATAATGTCCTCAGTAGACGTGTACACATACAGCCCTAACTGCTTGTAATGGATAAGGCAGAGCGGATTGTCGCCCTTTGCTATGAAAAGCTTGTTCTTGTCGCTCAGTATCGTGAATACGAACGAACCCTCTACCGCCTCTGACATCTTCGCTATGGTCGTGAAATTAAGTCTGCCGTATTTCTCGATAAGCTGTGCGGCAACGTAGCTGTCAGTTTCTATCTTGCTTTTCGGCAGATGTTCAGACTTTGCAAGCTGGCTGTCGTTGTAAAGCACACCGTTGTGACATAAAGCAAAAGACCCGTCCGCAGTTTTGCCTGTGAACGGGTGGTTATTGTAAATGTACCTAGCGTCGCCTTGCGTAGTCATTCTCGTATGACCTGTGAAGATAACTGTGTCCTCAGGCACATAAAGCCTTACCTTGTGAGCAGGCTTTGCTCTCTTGAAAACTTTAAGTTCGCCGTGTTTCACATACGCTATGCCCGTTGCGTCCTTGCCCCTTACCTCTGACTCGACGGATAATCTGTTGATAAGTTCTTTCATCTCGCTCCTGCTGAGCGAACGTCTGTAATTCACAAATCCAAATATCGCACACATAGTTAATCCTCCTCACTGACAGGCTCGTTAACATAGAGCCTTTTCTCTTTCAGATACCTGATAAGCTCTGTATATTCAGGCTTTATGCCCAGCACAAAATCCGTCCAGGATTGCTTGTTCAGTTCATCGTCATTAAGGCAAACTGCATTTTCGCATATGCTGTCAACAAGTTCAAGCGTAGCCATAAAGCTGTTGAATTTCAGCGTGCCTCTGAACAATCTTATCTCAACAGTATCAGCATTTGTGATGTTCACACAGGCATATCTGCCCTTAGTGCTTTTCTTTGCCTTTTCAAGTATCTCTTTCGGCTTGTCATTGTAACCGTGTCTTGCTGCCCAGCGGTCAACGCTGTATGCAGTACGCCGTGAGAACTTGAAAAGCTCGTTCCAATGGCTCTCGAAGAAGAACATTATTCGGCTTATGACTTCTTCCTGTTCCTCATAGGAATATCCAAGCTGTTTTCGACCAATATGGACGTGAAGTCCGCAGGTAGACGTATTATGCGAGCGGTAGCCAAGTGAAAGCGCTTTTCTCACAATCTCGTCCCACGGGAACTTCTTTCGATGAAAATCTATGGAACAAGGATGGCTGACAAGTTCCATTCCCTCGTCCAGTGAGCCGTCAGACTTTATGTAAAGCACTTCATTCTGACTATTAGCTGTATCATATATCTTTTCCGCGTTATCATCGTATCTTCCTGCACCGTCTATCTCCAGTTCAACACCGTAAAAACGCACGTTGTCTTCTTTCGGCAGTTTGTAGAACACGGGTTTTGGCTTGTAGTAATAATCGTTGATGTAGTCGCCGTTATCACAGCAATCGTCATAACATTCACGGCAATAGGCGTTATCGCCGCGCCAGTAGGTATCGTCGGAATGCACGATAGTTTCGCAGTTTGAACAGCGGTAGTAATGATTATCGTAGCAATCTGTACAGAGGATAGTATTCTCATCGCTCACGGTATTTCGTTCGATACAGCGTTCGCCGCAATGGTCGCATACCACAGTTTCGTTATCGTAGCACTCCTGGCAAAGTATCTCGTTTTCGACTTCATAGCATTCCGCCTCGTCCTCTAAAGCGCAGCCGCAAATGCTGCAATGGGTAAGTTCGCTCATTTTAAAACTCCTTTACAAAAATTAAAGGCAGACCCGAAAGCCTGCCTATGGTGTTCACTCGTCCTTATCTGCTATGTAGGTGATGATCTCCTGTGCTATCTCCACCAGCACGCTGCCCACAAGCACGAGTATGACTTTAGCTTTGTTCATCGTAACGCCCTCCTTTCCGCATTTGCGTTACTTCACAAAGATGATGTATATTTGTAAAGGGTAAGTTTCCGAAAAGTGCTTATCAAAACCGCCGAACATTAAGATAAACCGATATTTTTTGAAAGGAATGATAAATTATGTTTGACGATATTCCCGATATACTTACCGCTAAAGAATGTCAGCAGCTTTTAAAGATAGGCAAAAACTCTATGCTCCGTTATCTTAAAACAGGGGAGATAGAGGGTTTCAAGATAGGCAGCAGGTGGAGAATTTACAAGTTTAGTGTTATTGAGTTTTTGAGGAAGAGGTGAAAAAATAGCCGCCCCTGTACTGTGTTTTTCGGTACAGGGGCGTTATTATGATCCCTACAAATCACCTCCATACCAAAACACTTCCTTCCCCCTAGACTTTCTGCGTATATATTCATACAACGCTTTTTCCTCCTCACTCGGCGGAGAAAACCCCAAAATAGTGTTCAGCGATTGTAAAAACGGCGTTTCCTTGTCGCTTGTTGGAACTGATGAAACGCCCATATCCTCAAATTTGCTGAGTAGCTTTGAAACTGACCGCTGACATTTTTCGCTGTTCTCTATCACGCTCTCCATAGTAGGTCGTGAAGCGTGCGCAAGTTGCTTTGAAAAATCATTCATCTTTTCGCCAAGCTTTGTCTTGCCCGAAACGTACTTTTTGATCTGTTTTTTCTGCCAGTAGGGCGATATAAAACAACTGTCTTTGTTAAGCACAAAAACGTCATCGAAAACATCTCTTATGACCTCCATTCTCCTGCGGTAAATTTCCACCAGCTTTTGAGCCGTGTATGCTTTCTCGGAAAGCTTGTCCGCAAACTTTTTCCTGCACCTCACTTCAACACGCATCGTGTCTTTGTAATGTTCTTTCTGTTCATCACTGCTGTTCTTCTTATTGCGAACTTCGTGACCCTTATTATATACAACAAATTCTACCTTTTTAGAGTCATTGACAGCATTGAATGAACTGTCAGGATCAAAACCCTCAGTATTCTCCTCAAGCTTCTTGTTGTGATGAAAACCAAGCGTCAAATAAAGCTGACGCATAATGCGTATGTACTGAGTGATTTTGTCCTCAGGGATACCGTGAATATCCTCCGTCAGATCGACCCTCGTGATCTCAAAATCGTCTATCGTCAAGCCGCTAAAACAATACTGTATCTGCATATCCAACCGCTCGACCATATCGCAAAATTCTATAATATTGCTTATATGCTCAGTCTTCATATAAGGCTTATAAAATTTATTAGGATTTATCCTAAGTACTAATTTGTACTTACTGCTATTTTTATACAACTCAGCCTTACTGCTTCTTCTTGTTTTTATTATAATGCCCATGTCACTTAATTCAGTGGAAATAAATTCTTTATTGCCTGCCCCTTTTTTAGGGTCTACCATTTTAAAATTTTTAGTTAGTTTAATTATGTCATCGAAGTCGGAACTGTAAGTGAGTTCCAGCGTATCTATGAAATAAATATTCAAGATAATACCTCCTAACAATTAATTTTCAACAAATATTTGTCAAATTAATTTCATGTTATCTTGCTATTTGAATTTTATGTCACAGACAAATATATAAACTGTCTCTTATACACATCTCCGAGCCCACGAGACAGGCAGAA
>ENA-OZFX01000482-OZFX01000482.1-human-gut-metagenome-genome-assembly--contig:-NODE-482-length-22595-cov-13.225732_pt1 | contig 22595 bp, 16 predicted proteins | sample MGYA00244651_ERZ653648 | MGnify/ENA primary metagenome ERZ653648 (study PRJEB26926, sample SAMN06164910) | human gut metagenome | biome: ENVO:00009003; feature: ENVO:2100002; material: ENVO:00002003...
ATCGCTCCACCGCTGCATTAAATTGCAGCAGTTCATATCGGTCGAAGCTCTCCAACTGCTTTCCGAGCCAGTCCAGTTCGTCCACATTCGCCATCGTACCGATCATTCTGTTCAGGGCAGGGCAGTTTGGTGCGTGAACATTGTCAATCAGGCAGTCCTGCACTCTGACATCGCCGATCTGGCTTTTTTCCAGCGCCAGAATTGCCTGTTCATATTGATCTTCCGGAATTGGGAACGTGATCGTGACCGGCGCGAAATGTGCGCTGATCCTGTTTTTCAGCGTTGCTTCAAACACGTTTTTCACCTCGCTTCTCGATTTTCTGCATATCCGTAAATGTGCACTCACCGTTTCCGCGCCAGCAGATGAGTGCCAACCGCATATACGGGCACTGTCCCTCGTATGGGTACCAGCTGCACTGGATAGTCGGCGGCGGATCTGGGTGCGACCGCCGCGGCGGCGCGTGGAAACGCGGCCGCCAATATTCTTCTTGCTTGTGTTTCATAAAATCCCTCCCTGAACGCAAAAAAGCCGGGACTTCTGAAAAGAAATCCCGGCTTCCTGCGAATATTACATTGTCTGTTCCATTGTTGAGCGCTGCTCCTGTTCCTCCTGCGGCAAAAGCAGCTCAATCTGCTCCTGCACACTTTGGAGCTGCTTTTCTTCGGCATACGAGAGCGTCGCGTCATCCTCCAGCGCAAACTCACAGGCATCCCGGATCACGGCAAGCTGCTCATCCGAAAAAAGGCGCTGGCTCTCCACCAGACCGGCGCGGACGGCGAAGTCCTTCTTCGCGGCTTCATAGTTTTCCATGAAATAATGCCCAACGTGAACGCCTTGCCGGTCGAAGTCCCATTCCCATGTCACGAACCGAGCGCCCTTTTTGCCGAGCTGCCCAGCCAGCACCGCGTCACCAAAATCCGCAAGTACCTTGTAGGTATCTTCAAGGCCAACAGCTTTCAGCGCAGGCGCGCGTTCAAAGATCCGCATATACTCCTTGACCTGTCCAGCCGCCTGTATTACCGTCCGAAGCTGCCGATCTACTTCCGGCCCTGTGATATCCGCTGGTCTGAAACGGACGATGCCGTCTCTGTCAACCGAGCAGAGCGGCTTCTCTTTCCATCTGATGTGGATCAGACCGTCTTCCAGCAGCTTCGCGTCCAATTCCTTGCGCAGAAGCTGTTGTTCAACCTCACGCAGAAATCTTTCCTTCTGCGGTGTGTTTTCTTCGCTCATTTCTAACCTCCAATCTGTAGCGCCCTTTTTGAGCGCAAAAAGGCGCTGGACTTGGTTCGTGAAAACCAACAATCCAGCGCCCATAACTTTGTGAAAGATTTTTCTTCGATTTATCCTGAATCTCGCCGCCGCAGCCCTCTGAAAAAGGGCGCTGTCACTGAAATTCCACTTGAATATGGAAAAACAGAGGTTCAAATCCCGTTTGAACCTCTGCAAGCTGCGATTTCATCTATGGAGTTACCTAAGAATTTTGAGAATAAAAAATTGCCGAACCCATTGAGATGACTGGCTTTTTCGCCATTTCATCTATAGTGTTCGGCAATCATGGTGCGCGAGGCGGGACTTGAACCCGCACGTCCGGAGTGGACACTAGAACCTGAATCTAGCGAGTCTGCCAATTCCACCACTCGCGCGTTTGCAGTCTTTCAACTGCTCGGATATATTACCACAGATATTCCTGCTTGTCAAGCGGAAGGTGCAGAAAAGTTGCGAGAAACATACCGGCGAATCGCCGGTATGACAGGGCGGCGCAGGGGCGTTTTAAAAATCATGCAGATCCCTGCGATCACGGCGCAGAGGGGGATATAGAGCAGGAAGTGCAGGATGTGCGTCCTTTTATTGTAGCCGAACATATGCGGCCCTACGATGCCCTTCAGCTCGGGATAAAAATGCGGGAAGAAGTTTGAATGGCAGAGCAGGAACCAGTCGAAAAAGAGAATATTGTAGAGCTCCATGCAATAGAGCATGATAAGATACCGGCCAAAGCAGCCGCCACACGGAATTCTGGACGCCCGAACCGCTTGAAGCAGCGGAAAATTGATAAAAGAAAAACCTTGAAAACAGATGTTTTCAAGGTTTTTCTGGCGCGGAAGGAGAGATTTGAACTCTCGCGCGCTTTTTAGACGCCTACTCCCTTAGCAGGGGAGCCCCTTCGGCCACTTGGGTACTTCCGCAGGTCGGTTGAGCCGATATGAAGGAAAGAAAATGGCGGAGAGAGTGGGATTCGAACCCACGGCACATTGCTGTGTCACTGGTTTTCAAGACCAGCTCCTTAAACCGCTCGGACATCTCTCCGAATGCCGGCCTCCAAAGCCGTGAATCATCTTATCATATCCAGGCAGGTTTGTCAATTCCTTTTGCAGAAACCGATGAATATTTTAGGAAGAAACCTTGATGTTCCCATGGGAAAGTGCTATACTAATTCAATAAAATAATGCAACTGGAAGGTGTTCCTGTATGACAAAAATTGATATTTATTCCGGTTTCCTCGGCGCTGGCAAGACGACGCTCATCAAAAAAATGATCAAGGAAGCCTATCACGGCCAGAAGCTCGTCCTCATTGAGAACGAATTCGGCGAAATTGGCATTGATGGCGGCTTTCTGCAGGAGGCGGGCATCCAGATCACGGAGATGAACTCCGGCTGCATCTGCTGCTCGCTGGTGGGCGATTTCGGCCGCGCGCTCAAGAAGGTTATTGCGGAGTATGCGCCCGACCGCATCTTGATCGAGCCGTCCGGCGTCGGCAAGCTGTCCGACGTCATCGGCGCCGTGCGCAAGGTCACGTCCGACGACGTGCAGCTCGGCAATTTCGTGACCGTGGCGGACGCGACGAAGTGCAAGATGTATATGAAGAACTTCGGCGAGTTCTACAATAACCAGATCGAGACGGCCAACACCATCATCCTCAGCCGCACCGACGGCATGACGGAGGAAAAGCTCGACCAGTGCGTCAACATGATCCGCGAACACAACAAGGACGCCGTGATCGTTACGACCCCGTGGCCGGAGCTGACCGGCGAGCAGCTGATGGAGGCGATGGAGCAGCGCAGCACCATCGCCATCGAGCTTGCAAAGCTCGAAGAAGAGGCGCACCACCATCATCATGACCATGACGAGGACGACGAGTGCGACGATCCGGACTGCGCCTGCCACCATCATCACCACGACGAGGATGACGACGAGCACGAGCACCATCACCATCATCACCATGATGACGACGAGGATGAGGAGTGCGACGACCCGGACTGCGCCTGCCACCACCATCACGATGACGACGATGACGACGAGCATGAGCACCACCATCATCACCATCACCACCACGGCCATGACGCCGACGAGGTCTTCATCAGCTGGGGCGAGGAAACGCACAAGAAATTCACAAAGGCCGAGATCGAACGCATCCTGAAAGCGCTCGAGGACGCGGAAACCTACGGCATCATCCTGCGCGCAAAGGGCTATGTGGCAAACGCCGAGGGCGAGAAGTGGATCCACTTCGACTATGTCCCCGGTGAGCCGGATATCCGCGACGGCGGTGCGATGGTCACGGGCCGCATCTGCGTGATCGGCTCGAAGCTGAACGAAGAGGCTGTTGCGAAGCTCTTCGGCGTGGAAAAGCAGTAAGGAGTTTTCTCTATGGCTATGCCTGATATCCCCATGTACGTCTTTACCGGCTTTCTGGAGTCCGGCAAGACGAAGTTCATTCAGGAAACGCTCGAGGATGAGCGCTTCAACACCGGCGAGCGGACGCTTCTGCTGGTTTTCGAGGAGGGCGAGGAGGAATACGACGTCTCGGCCTACCCGCACAAGGAGGTCTACGAGCAGGTTCTGGACTATGAAGACCTCAGCCCGGAAATGCTGACCGATCTGCAGAAGAAATACCGGGCCGAGCGTGTGGTCGTGGAGCTCAACGGGATGCATCTTGCTGCGGATTTCTACCTCAAGACCCCCGACCACTGGAAGATCGCGCAGGAGGTCATGTTTGCCGACGCGACGACCTTCCTCAGCTACAACGCCAATATGCGCCAGCTCGTCGTGGACAAGCTGGCAGGCGCGGAGATGCTGGTTCTCAACCGCATGGCCCCCGGCACGGACGTCATGCCGTACCACAAGATCGCCCGCGCCGTGAACCGGAAAATCGACATTCTCTATGAATACACCGACGGCTCGACGCACTATGACGATATCGAAGACCCGCTGCCGTTCGACCTGAACGCGCCCGTGGTCGAGATCAGGGACGAGGATTATGCCCTGTTCTACCGCGATATCACCGAGGAGCCAAAGAAGTACGCGGGCAAGACCGTGAAATTCAAGGGGCAGGTCGCGCGCCTGCGCCGGGAAAAAGAGGGGATGTTTGCTCCCGGCCGGTTCGTCATGACCTGCTGCGAGGCGGATATCACGTTCATGGGCCTGCCGTGCAGATTCGCGGCGGCCTCCGGCCTTGCGGCCAGAAGCTGGGTCTGGGTAACGGCGACGGTCGAGGTCAAGTTCCACACGCTCTACAAGGGCGTCGGACCCATCCTGACGGCTGTGAACGTACAGCCCGCCGAGCCTGCCGAGCAGAACGTCGCAACGTTCTGATACGATTCATATTCGATCCTTTGTGTACTAAAGCAGCCGGCAGAGACTTGTCTGCCGGCTGCTTTCTGTTTTGGCAGAATGGCTCTTGCCGGAAGGCTGGAAATCAGGTATAATACAGAAAAAGACGCCCCGCCGGGAGGCGGGGGGAACGGAGGCGTTTGCATATGCAGACAAGCTATCGCTTTTCCGCGCCGGGCCGCACGGAGATCAGCGGCAACCATACCGACCATCAGCACGGCTGCGTGCTGGCTGCGGCTGTCGATCTGGAAACGACGGCGGAGGTCACGCTGCGGCCTGATTCCATCATCCGCGTTGCGTCCGAGGGCTATGCCCCGGTCGAGATCGATCTGAATGATCTGTCCGTCCACGCGGAAGAAAAAAATACGACCGCCGCGCTCGTGCGCGGCGTTGCTGCGGCGTTTGCGCAGCGCGGCTGTAAGCTGCACGGCTTTGACGCGGCTGTCCGCTCGACCGTCCTGCCCGGCTCCGGTCTGTCGTCCTCCGCCGCATTCGAGGTTCTGATCGGCACGATCTGCAACGAGCTGTTTTTCGATAAAAAATGCTCCGCCATCGAGATCGCGCAGATCGGCCAGTATGCCGAGAACGTCTATTTCGGCAAGCCCTGCGGCCTCATGGATCAGATGGCCTCCAGCGTCGGCGGGCTGGTCTTCATCGATTTTGCCGACCCGGCGCACCCCGCCGTCCGGCAGGCGGCATTCGATTTTGCGCACTGCGGCTACACGCTCTGCACGCTCGATTCCGGCGCGGATCACGCAGATCTGACGGACGAATACGCCGCCATCCCCGAGGAAATGCGCCGCGTAGCCCGCGTGTTCGGCAAGGAGGTGCTGCGCGAGGTGGACGAGGCGGAATTCTACGCAAATCTCAAGTCGGCCCGCGAGGCGGCGGGCGACCGCGCCGTTTTGCGCGCGATGCATTTCTTTGACGAAAACCGCCGGGTGCAGCAGCAGGTGCAGGCGCTGGAACGGGACGATTTTGAGGGCTTCCTTGCGGGCGTGCGCGATTCCGGGCGCTCGTCGTGGATGCTGCTGCAGAACGTGGTTCCTGCCGGGAGCCGGGAGCACCAGCAGATGGCCCTTGCGCTGGCTGCCTGTGAAAAGCAGCTTGCCGGGCGCGGCGCCTGCCGCATTCACGGCGGCGGCTTTGCCGGGACGCTGCTGGCGTTCGTGCCGAATGAAGCGCTTGCGTCCTTCCGCGCCAATATGGAGGCCGTGCTCGGCGAGGGCCGCTGCCACGTGCTCTCGATCCGGCAGGCGGGCGGCGTCCGGCTGGCATGAGACGGGCTGACCGCGCGGACACGGACCGCGAACGGATTTTGCAGGTGATCGAGTCCTGCGAATGCTGCCGTGTCGGCTTTTCCTGCCCGGAGGGGGCGTACATCGTGCCGCTGAATTTCGCCTTTGTCCCCGGCTCACCTGACCGGTTTTATTTCCACGGCGCGCACGAGGGCCGCAAGGCAGAGCTCATCCGCACTGCGCCGCGCGTCGGCTTTGAGCTGGACTGCGCGCACGCGCTCGCAGCCGGACAGACCGGCTGCTCGTATTCCTATCGCTATCAGAGCGTGATCGGAACGGGCGTGATCTGCGAGGTGCAGGAGCCGGAGGAAAAGAAGCGGGCGCTGTCGGCAATTATGGCGCACTATGAAAAGAGCCGTCTGTTTACCTTTACAGACGAGCAGGCGCAGCGCGCGGCCGTGTTCCGGCTGGACGTCGCGCAGCTGACCTGCAAGGAGCATTTGTAAGAAAGAAGGAAGACACATGAACGAATTTGAACTGCAGCACCTGCCGGAGGCGTACCGCCCCTTGTCGCCGTGGAGCTATTTTGGCCTCGGCATTCTCTACGCCCTGCCGCTCCTGGGCTGGATCTTCCTGATCGTCCACGCCATCGGCAGCGCGAACATCAACCGCCGCAATTATGCCCGCAGCTATTTCTGCGTCTACGTGCTGGCGATCATTCTGGGTGTCCTGCTGACGATCACCGGCGTACTGTCCGGCCTGACCCAATCCCTGAACGGTACGTTCGCATAAGTCCATAAATCAAAAAACAGGGCTGTCTCAATGATGTTTCAATCATTTGAGACAGCCCTGTTTCTTGTGGCGGGGGGGGATTAAGACAGGCTCTTACCGCATACGGTGCAGAATACGGCGTCGGACAGCTTGACGGGCGCGCCGCAGTGCGGGCAGTATCTGTTAGTCCACTGCGGCTGGGCTGGCAGCTCAGGCTCCAGAGAGAACACAACGGGCTTTCCCTGCGGAGCGGGCTGCGTCACAGGTTCGGCAGGCTCGGGCTGCGCAGGACGCGTGGGCGGCACAGGCGAAGACGGCTGCGGAGCGCTTGCCGTACTTTTGCACATCACTTATTACAGCAGCGGGGTCATATACAACGGAAGAAATGTGATGCCGTCTTCCTCTTTGAAATCGCCGGTATGCAAAACATAAGGGGTATGAAGCTGCTCGGCATATTTTGCCTTGAATTTTTTCAGAGAGGACAGCGTAAATCTAGTTTTTTGATTTTCATATTTCTACGTAAATCGAGAGAATTGGGCATTTTCTGAAAAAGCTATTCAGGAAAAAAGGATGGTGCGGTACAGACTGGTAAGAATCATAGTCGTTTTGGCATATATCTCTCGACGAATGTTGACGAATCTGGTATAATTCATGCAGAGAAACCAAACAGCATACAACAGATACGGGAGGCGCGATAAAATGAGCAGAGACTCAGAAAAGGTTTTGAAAGAATTGCAGAAATTCCTGGACGCTCACGCAGAGGACACGGAGAACGAAGCCGACGTGGATGCCCTGGCGGAGCGGTTCTTTGCAGAATACAATCTAAAATGCAAAGAGCAGAAAGAATCTGCGCCTGAAACAGCGGACGATTATCTGGATCTCGCCGAACAGGTCACGTCGAAGAAAAAAAGAGTGGAATATCTGCACAAGGCGCTGGAGCTGGAGCCGGACAATCTGGATGCAAGACTCCAATTGATCCTGCGTACAGCGGAGCAGCCGGACGAGCGGCGGCTTGCCCTGCAGGAGCTGCTCGACGCAGCGGACAAGCAGATGGAAAAGTCCGGCGCGTTCAAGGAGTACGCCGGTGAGTTTTGGACAGCGTTTGAAACCAGACCATATATGCGCGTGCGCTATACATACTTTGACGTTTTAATTTCCTGCGGCATGATGCGCCGGGCGATCGACGAAGGGCAGCGCCTGTTGGAATTGTGCGAGAACGATAATCTCGGCGTCCGCTATCAGCTGATGCATTTGTATGCCTATATGGAAGACGAGATGCACGCGCTGGCGCTCCATAAGCAGTTCGATTCCTATGAGGAAACGCAGATGCTCCTGCCGCTGGCAGTTTTGTATTACAAGCTGAATCAGTTCGATAAGGCAGAGGACTACATCAAGCGCCTTGCGAAAGCGAACAAGGATACGAAGAAGTTCCTGCGGGCGGCGGCGCGTGACCAGCTGGACGATTATATTGGCGAGATGAGCCCCTATGGATACCGGCCGTTTACGATGGAAGAGCTGCTGGACGAACTGATGCACACCAGTTATCTGTTCAACTCTGTGCCATACTTCTTCGCATGGGCAAGTAAAGTCCTTGCTGCGAAAACAAGTGCAAAAATGAGCACAGGAAAGCCGAAACCCCTGCACTGAACCGGCAATATGAATGATGCAGAAAAGGCACGACATTGCGTCGTGCCTTTTGCGTTATCTGCAATTATACGAGGTATTCAGAAGCACCGTTGTCCTTGCATTGACACCCATCAGCTCCCGCTGGGTCTGCCGGTTCGACTGGCACATGGGCATCAGAAAATTCACAGCCTTTCGGATCTGTTGTAGGTCAGAAGAAGTAAGGGCATTCTGGTGCAGATGCTCCAAAACACGGCTACCTTTGAGGAAACCTTTGAGCGGGTCTTATCCAACAGGAAAGCCAACGGTTTAAGTGACAAAACCTTACAAACCTGCAACAACCGCTGAATCAAGGCAAAGCGAACGGGCTTGCCGCCTGTGATTCACAGACAGCAAGCCCGTTCGGCTGCTTGAACACTAGCTTTTTGGGGTTACTTCAAAATTGTCCTGCCGGGGAAATTTTGTTCAGCCGGCGTCCTCTGAGACGCTGGGGGTTTCGTAGGTTTCGATGCGGCGGATATGCGCGCCGAGCGCGGTGAGCTTGCCGACGATGTCCTCGTAGCCGCGCTCGATGAAGTGCGCATCCTCGATGAGCGTCATGCCCTCGGCGCACATGGCGGCGATGACCATCGCAGCGCCCGCGCGCAGGTCGCAGGCGCGGACCTCGCAGCCGCGCAGCGTCTGCACGCCGTCGATGATAGCGGTCTTGCCCTCGACCTGGATATTTGCGCCCATGCGGCCAAGCTCGGCCGTGTAGCGGAAGCGGTTGTCATAGACGCCCTCGGTCACAAGGCTGGTGCCGACGGCGGTGGCCAGACAGACGGTGATCTGCGGCTGCATATCGGTCGGGAAGCCGGGGTACGGCATGGTCTTGACGTTCGCGCGGTGCAGGCGGTAGGCGGATTCGACGCGGATGGCGTCGTCATACTCCGTGATGTCCGCGCCGATCTCGCGCAGCTTGGCGGTGATGCAGTCGAGGTGCTTCGGGATGACGTTTTCGATCAGCACGTCGCCGCCGACTGCGGCGGCAGCGGCCATATATGTGCCCGCCTCGATCTGGTCGGGGATGATGGAATAGCAGCCGCCGTGCAACGCCTTGACGCCGCGCACCTTGATGACGTCGGTGCCCGCGCCGGAGATCTGCGCGCCCATGGCGTTCAGGAAGTTCGCGAGGTCGACGATGTGCGGCTCCTTGGCGCAGTTTTCGATGATCGTCATGCCGCTGCACAAAACTGCCGCAAGCAGGATGTTCATCGTCGCGCCGACGGAGACGATATCAAGATAGACATGGCCGCCGCGCAGCCCGCCCTTCGGGGCGTCGGCGCAGACATAGCCGCCGGCCTGCTCGACCATGGCGCCCATGGCCTCGAAGCCCTTGATGTGCTGGTCGATGGGGCGGACGCCGAAGTTGCAGCCGCCCGGCATGGCGACATGGGCATGGCCGAAGCGGCCAAGCTCTGCGCCGATGAGATAATACGACGCGCGGATACGGCGGACAAGCTCGATGGGCGCGGTCGCGTTGCGGGCGCGGGTGCAGTCGATCTCGAGCGTGTTGCGGCCGTAGCGCCGGATCTCCGCGCCCATATCGCGCAGGATCTCCAGCAGCAGACGAACGTCTGAAATATCCGGTACGTTTTCGATCCGGCAGGGGCCGCTGACGAGCAGCGTGGCCGGCAGGATCGCGACCGCCGCGTTCTTGGCCCCGGAAATGGTCACGGAGCCGGAAAGCTTTGTGCCGCCTTGAACGATGTATTTGATCAAAATGTAATCCCTCTTTGGTAGCGTCAGTTGACATCAGTTGACACTAAGAGTGTTTGCGGAAATGCGTTATGTTAACAAAGCCAAATTCGGCCGCTATTAGAATAGCACACCACGGCAGGAATGTAAAGGAAAATGACAATGCAGCAGCAGGAAATCTTCAGATTTTCTTCATAATTCGACAGGCGCAGACGGCGGACGCTATGTTTCCGCCGTGATTTCGCGCGTAATGCCGTTGATAAAAAAGCTTCCCGCGTCCGTTTCGACCAGCCAGACCGGCACGAAGCGGATGCCCGTACCGGCCTGATCGGACGGCAGATACGCCTGCGTAAGACCCGTCACCGCGCTTCCGACCCAGCCGAGCGCGTCACGCCGGGCCAGCAGCTGCGCCAGCGCGTCAGCGGCGGAGATGGCCTCCTGCTCCGACACGCGCGTAATGGAGCTTCCGCCGGTATAAAACGTGCCCTCGACCGCCGTGAGGCAATCGTCCGTGTAGCTTAGCGCCAGCTGGCTGCCGAGCACCGGCACGCCGAGCAACGTCTGCGAGGTGCGGATCTGCACGGCGCCCGTCTCCGTCTGCTCCCGCGTGAGGGTCTGATATTGAAAATCCATGGCGCGCAGCAGCTTTTCTGCGGCCTTTTCAGAACTCCGCACCCGGCTGCCGCCGGTCATCACGGCGGAGAAGCCGCCCGTGCGCGTGATATGGAGCGTCCCAAGCTCGGATTCGTAGGTGCTCTCAAAGCCGGATTCGCCTGCGGGCGCGGCCTTCGCGCCGAGCAGCGCCTGCGCGGCGGTCTGCGCGCCGTCCTCAGAAAGCTCGACACTGTAGAGCACGGGACTGCGCGGAAGCTCGTCGAGCAAAACGGAAAGGCCGTAGCTCTCGTAGAGTGTCTTCAGCTCCTGCAGCATCTGCCGCTGCTCATGCGTCTGCGCAAGCCGGTTCGGAACGACGATGCACAGAAGCCCCAGCGCACAGAGCGTCAGAATGAGAAGGATCAGATTTTTCATGCGCGAAGCGCTCATGGCGGCTCCTCCTGATGGAAAATTTGAGTCAGTGGTGCGATGGATACGGCGGAAAGCAGCTGTTCTAAAGAGGTCTTCGGCGAATCTGTATGGATTTACCCACTTGTTTGTAGGGGCCGATGCCCACATCGGCCCGCTGGGAAATTGCGAATTCGCCTAGGGTGTATCTGAAAACTCATGATGTGACCGGCAGCGAGGGATTTTTGCGTTGCGCAAGACATTTTTTCGCAGGAATACTGACGTATTTCAAGGAAAAATGACGCGGCGCACCGCAAAAAGGCCCGCTGTCCGGGTGCGTTGGGAGTTTTCAGATACACCCTAAGATTCCCGCAGAAACGGTGCGTTCTGCCGGGTCGATGTGGGCATCGACCCCTACGATTAACAGCGAAAAGCCTGCGGATTCGCATCGGACTATCGCTTTTCGCAATTACCTGCTGCGACCTCTCAGGCGCTCCCGCGCCAGTGCATCGTGGGCAGGTACATATCAAGCTTACTCCGTCTCCCACCCGGCGGTGAGTTCACCGCCGGTGCCTTCGGCGTACAGAAGGCGGAGCGTGCCGCCCTTCGGCAGGCAGGCGGCTGCCTGCGCGGCGGGCAGGAGCGCTGCGGGCGTTGACGAGGCCGTGTAGCTGCGGTACAGGACGGAGGCGTTCGTGATCTGCGTGCCGTCGAAGCGGAGCTCGATCGCGCCGCGCGGTGCGATCTCGATGCCGGACAGATAATAGCCGAAGGTGCACACGGCGCTCTGGCTGTCGGCCCGATAGCTTTGCAGATAGACCCGCGCCTCGCCGTAGCTGTCACCGGTCAGGCGGCTGAGGAGGCTGCGCGCAGCCTCGATGCGGTCAAGCGCGCCTGCCGACGCGCTCTGGAAGCGGTCGTCCGGCTGGAGGATCTGCAGTTCAATTCTGCCCTGCGCGCTCACGCGCAGGCGCAGGCCGGTTTCGGTAAAGGACGTCGTGCCGTCGTTTCCGACGAAGCGTGCGTCGCCGTAAGGGTTGATGCCGATCTGGGTTGCGAGGGCGGAAATAAATCGCGCGTCGCACGGGTTCGTGCCGAGGCCGGTGCAGACGGCGGCGCTTGACGCGCTGATGAGCGAGAGCGGATCGAGCGCGCTGTAGGGCGCGTCGTCCGATTCAAACGCGAAGAAGCTGCCGTCCGGGACGGCGGCGGAAAGCTCGGCCGCAAGCGTCTCGGCGGAAAGCGCCGTCTGCGCGCGATAGCAGCCGTCGCCCAGCAGATACAGCTGAACCGTCTCTCCGTCCAGCGCCAGCACGTACCACTGCGCGTCCGCGCCCTCCGGCGCGCGCACGTTCAGCCATGCGCCAAGCACGGCGGGGGAAATTTGTCCCGGGAAGCAGAAGGCCGCGCCGGGCTTCCGCAAAGCGGCATAAAACGCCGATTCGGCGCACGCCTGCGGCGTCTCGGCGCTTTCGAGCGCCTGCGCAAGCAGCCCTCCGTACTGCCCGTAGAGCGTATCGAGGGCGGCAAAGTCATACTGTGCGCTCTGCCTGCCCGCCTCGGTGCTCAGCGTGACGGCGACGGGCTGCGCCGCGCCGATGAACGCGCTGCCGGTGGCGGGCGCGGTATAGGTCAGCTCCGCTTCATTGAGGCCGAACAGCCCCGCAAACGGGCGCAGCGCGCTTGCCAGCCATTTGGTCTGCGTGAGCGTCTTTGTCGGCAGGCACATGATCGCAAGCGTCACGTTGACCAGCACGAGAAACACGATCAGAATGTCCTTTCCGATCTCCAGCAGCCTCCGGCCATGGCCATGTCTTCGTTTCTGCTTCATGCCTGCGCCTCCGCGGCGGGCATGGTGATGAGGACCGAGGTACCCTTGCCGTATTCGGACGAAATTTCAATGCTGCCCTTGTGCTGGTTCAGAATCTCCTGCGCGATGGAAAGGCCGAGGCCCGTGCCGCCGGATTCGCGCGAACGCGCCTTGTCCACACGGTAGAACCGGTCAAACAGGCGCGGCAGATCCTTTTCGGGGATGCCGATGCCGTTGTCGGTCACGCGGACAAAGACGTTTTTGCCGCTCGTGCCGACGGTCATGTCGATTTTGCCGCCGTCGGGCGTATACTTGACAGCGTTGGAGACGATGTTGGTAATGACCTGCTCGATGCGCTCCCGGTCGCCGTTGACGTCGGGAATGTCCCCCTCGCAGGTGAGCGTCATGGTGTGGTGGTGGTTCTGCTCGGCGTTGAGCTTTGCCGCGTCATACACATTCTGCACGGCTTTTAAGAACGGGAACCGGGAGATGTTCATCTCCATCTTGCCGTAATCGATCTTGCTGAGCGTGAGCAGATCCTGCACGATGCGGGTCATGCGGTCGGCCTCGCTGATGATGACGTTCATGAAATTCGAGCGCAGCTCCGGCGGCAGCTCGTCGCCGGTGTCGACGATCGTTTCGGCGTAGGATTTGATATTGGTCAGCGGCGTTCGCAGCTCGTGCGAGACGTTGGCGACGAATTCGCGCTTGAGCTGCTCGCTCCTGCGCTGCTCGGTGACGTCGTGGATGACGACGAGCACACCGCCCTGCGCGTGGTCGGACGAGAACGGGGCCATGAACAGCTCCAGCTCCCGTTCGCCGACGGTCTTCTGCGCCTCGATATACTGCGGCCTGCGCAGCGTCAGGAGCGTGTCAAGCTCGGCTTCCTTCGAGAAAATTTCGTCGAAGGTCGTCTGGCTTGACAGGTTCTGCGCGAGCATCTGCGTGGCGGCGGGGTTATAGTGGATGACGCTGCCCGCCGTATTGAACGCGACGACGCCGTCGGTCATGTGCAGAAACAGCGTGGAAAGCTTGTTGCGCTCGTTCTCCGCCTCGGAGATCGTATCCTGCAGAACCTTTGCCATGTGGTTGAAGTTCCGGGTCAAGTCGCCGATCTCGTCGCGGCTGTCGACCGTGACGCGGTTTGCAAAGTCTCCCGCCGCGACGCGCTTTGTGCCGACGGTCAGCGCACGGATAGGCGTAATCAGAATCTGCGACAGCAGGAACGACAAGATCACGCAGATCACCAGACCCAGCGCCAGCGCGCGCAGGATGATGATCAGCAGCTCGCTCGTCAGCGCGTCGACCGTGGCGCGGTTGTCGCGGATGTAGGCGATATACTGCGCGCCGTCCGACTCGACGGGGACGGCCAGATCCATATAATCGTTCGTGACCGAGCTGCTCTGCCCGACCTCGCCGTTCATGGCGGACAGAATGTTCTGCGTCATCACGACCGTGGTGCGCTGGTTCGAGCTGTCGAGCACGGAGCCGGTCTGGTCAAGAATGTAGACGTTGCGGCCCGTGATATCGATGCCAAGCCCGGCCTGCGCCATGAGAAGTTCCTTCATCTGCGCGGGGGCGTTGTCCTCCGCCGAGAGCCTTTGCAGCTGGGCGATGAATTCCGGGGTAAACGTGCCCTCCATCTGCTCATAGAACTGGGACACATAGAAATTGCCGACGCCGCTCATCAAAAACGCGCCTGTCGTCAGCATCAGGGCCAGGATCAGGATCACCATGATCATGACCATCTTCATGCGCAGGGACCGCATGGCCGCCCCTCCTTTCTCGCGCGGGAAGCTGCGTTATCCCGCGAAATAATAGCCGACGCCGCGCCGGGTCAGGATATACTGGGGCTTGCCGGGATCGTCCTCGATCTTCTCGCGCAGCCGCCGCACGGTCACGTCGACCGTGCGCATATCCCCGTAATAGTCATAGTTCCATACCCGCTGCATCAGATCCTCGCGGGAGAAGACCTTTCCGCGTTCGCGGATGAGGTAGGACAGCAGGTCATATTCCTTCTGCGTCAGCTCGACCGGCGTGCCGTTTTTCGTGACCTGATATGTCTCCGGGTTCAGGCACAGGCCGTCCGCTTCGATCTGGCCCGCAGTGCTCTGCGCCGGGGCGTATTCCATGCTGCGGCGGCGGATGTTCGCCTTGACGCGGGCCATCAGCTCCTTCATGGAGAAGGGCTTGGTCATATAGTCGTCCGCGCCGGTCTCGAGGCCGAAGACCTTGTCCATCTCTTCCTCGCGGGCGGTAAGCATGATGATGGGCGTGGCGCGGTTTTCCGCGCGGAGCGTCTTGCAGATATCAAAGCCGTTCATTTTCGGCAGCATGACATCCAGTAAGATCAGATCCGGGTCCTCCGTCTGCGCAAGCTGCAGGCCCGTCTGGCCGTCAAGCGCCTCAAGCGTCTCATAGCCCTCGCGCTTGAGATTGAATTTCAGGATCTCCACGATCGCGCGTTCATCCTCTACGATCAGGACTGTCTTTGCCATAGTGCATCCTCCTGTTTTTAAACCGGGCGGCGAAGCGCCTTCGGATAGTGATTTTTGAGCTGGCTTCCGTTGCCCTTTGCCCAGCCGAGCGAAAGCCCGTCCGCCTGCACGAGCGTCCAGCCGCGCTTGTCGGACGGCAGCACGTCGCCGGACAGATACCGGGCAAGCAGCGGGTCGGATTCTTCAAGCGAGACGCTGCTTTCCAGCGTTTCCAGCCACAGCGCCCACGCGTGTGCGGGTTCAAAGCGGTTTTTCAGGACTGCGCCAAGCTCCAGCCCCGCGCGCAGCACCCGCAGCCCCTTTACCTCCGGCAGCGCCTGCGGGACGAGATAGCACACGTCCCCGAACCGCAGCAGCTTCCCCTCCGGCAGTGCAGCGCCGGTCTGGCCGCGGAATGCCGCAAGTTCCGGCGGGCATTTGGTCGCGGGTTCCGGTGAAAGCGCCGCAGGCGCTTCGTCTCCCGTCCTGCGGAGCACGGCGGCATAATGCCCCTCGCCCAAGAGTCTGTGCGGCCAGAGCCGGAACGTATGCTCCAGTCCCGGCGCGGGGTTTGGCACCCAGTCGGGCCTGCCGGGAGAGAAATACGGGATGTCCAGCTTTTCTACAGAAAAATCGGGATTTTTCCACAAAAAGTCCGAGATCACGTCCTCGTTTTCCACAGGAGAGAACGTGCACGTGGAGTAAACCAGCCGCCCGCCGGGGCGGAGCATGGCTGCGGCGGAGGTCAGAATCTCCAGCTGGCGGTTGGCGCAGATGGCGTTCGTGTCCTCCGTCCAGTCGGTGACGGCGGCCTCCTCCTTGCGGAACATCCCCTCACCGGAGCAGGGGGCGTCGACGAGAATTTTATCAAAATACCCCGCGAAGCGCTCTTCCAGCCGCTTCGGGTGCTCGTTCAGGACCAGCGCGTTGGAAATGCCCAGCCGCTCGATATTCCCGGAAAGAATTTTCGCGCGCTTGGCGTTGATCTCGTTGCAGACCAGAAGCCCCTTTCCCCGGAGTTTGCCCGCCAGCTGCGTCGATTTCCCGCCGGGGGCCGCGCACAGGTCGAGCACGTGCTCGCCCGGCTGCGGGTCCAAAAGCTCCGCTGGGGCCATGGCGCTCGGCTCCTGCAGATAATAAAGCCCCGCCGCGTGATACGGCGATAAGCCGGGCCGGGAGACCGCGTCATAATAAAACCCCGTCGGGCACCACGGCACGGGAGAGAGCGAAAACCGCGACAGATCGCCCGTAAAGCCGGTTTTGAGCGGATTTCTCCGCAGACCGGTGCAGAGCGGCCGGTCAAAGGACGCAAGAAAGTCCTCATATTCGCTTCCCAAAAGCGCACGCATCCGCGCCTCAAAACCCTCCGGCAGCACCGCAGCCGCCTCCTTCCCAATTTACATAGTTATAAACATTATAGTGCATTTCCCCGAAAAAGGCAATGGCATATCCGCACAGTCTCCTCATGTGTCTGCCTGTCCCTCTTGGCGGTTTTTCGTTTTTGTGCTATAATTCTCCCAGATCATAACGAACGGAGAACGGCAATGAACGCACAGGGAACGGAACGGACGGAAAAACGGCTTTGCGTGGGGCTGCTTGCCCATGTGGACGCGGGCAAGACGACGCTGTCGGAGGCCATGCTTTACCGGGCAGGCGTCATCCGCACGCTTGGCCGCGTCGACCACGGCGATACGTTTCTCGACACCGACGCGCAGGAGCGCAGCCGGGGCATCACGATCTTTTCCAAGCAGGCCGTTCTTCCGCTGCCTGGCTGCACGCTGACGCTGCTCGACACGCCGGGCCATGTGGATTTTTCTGCCGAGATGGAGCGGACGCTGCAGGTGCTCGACTGCGCCGTGCTCATTATCAGCGGCCCGTCGGGCATCCAGAGTCACACCGTCACGCTCTGGCGGCTGCTGCGGCGCTATCAGGTGCCGGTCATTCTGTTCTTCAACAAAATGGACATGGAGACGGCGGATCGGGACGCGCTGCTTGCCGCTGTCCGCGCGGAGCTGGACGAGGGCTGCATTGATTTTTTGCAGCCGCAGGCGCAGCTCTACGAGGAGCTTTCCCTGTCCGACGAGGCGCTGATGGAGGCGTATCTCGCCTCCGGCACGCTTTCCGACGCGCAGATCGCGCCGCTCGTCTCGCACAGGCGGGTGTTCCCGTGCCTGTTCGGCTCCGCGCTGCGGCAGACGGGCGTGGACGCGCTTCTGGACGCGCTGGGCCGGTTCGTGGACGAGCCTGCGCGGGGCGCGGAGTTCGGCGCGCACGTATTCAAGATCGCACGCGATGAAAAGGGTGCGCGGCTGACGTTTCTGAAGGTCACGGGCGGAACGCTCACGGTCAAGCAGACGCTTTGCGGCGAGGGCTGGGAGGAAAAGGCCGACCAGCTCCGGCTCTATTCCGGCAGTAAATTTACGCTTTTGCAGCAGGCCACCGCCGGGACGGTCTGTGCCGTGACGGGTCTGAGCAAAACGATGCCGGGCGATGTGCTGGGCCGGGAGACGGCGGCGCAGGCCCCGGTTTTGCAGCCGGTTCTGGAATACCGCCTGCTCTTAGAGGACGGCACGGACGCGGCGCTGGCGTATGGACAGCTGCGTGTGCTCGAAGAAGAGGATCCCGCGCTGCATCTGGTCTGGAACGCGCTGCTGCGCGAGATCCGCGTGCAGCTGATGGGGCCGGTGCAGATGGAGATTTTGCAGAAGCTGATCGAAGACCGCTTCGGGCTGAAGGTTTCATTTGACGCGGGGAACATCGTTTATCTTGAGACGATCGCTGCGCCGGTCGAGGGCGTGGGGCATTATGAGCCGCTGCGGCACTATGCCGAGGTGCATCTGCTGATGGAGCCGGCGGAGCCGGGCTCCGGCCTGCAGTTCGATACCATGTGTCCGACGGACACGCTGGCGCTGCATTGGCAGCGGCTGATTCTGGCGCATCTGGCGGAAAAGGCCCACCGGGGCGTGCTGACCGGCGCGCCGATCACCGATATCCGCTTTACGCTCGTCTCCGGCAAGGCGCATCTGAAGCACACGGAGGGCGGCGACTTCCGGCAGGCGACCTACCGCGCCGTGCGGCAGGGCCTCATGAAGGCGCAGTCTGTGCTGCTTGAACCGTGGTACGCGTTCCGCATGGAGCTGCCCGCGCCGAGCGTGGGCCGGGCGATCACGGATATCCAGCGGATGCAGGGCGAATATGAGCCGCCGGAGCAGGAAGGGGAACAGACCATTCTGCGCGGAAGCGCGCCTGTGCGGCTGCTGCGGGAGTATCAGACGGAGCTTACGGCCTATACAAGGGGCCGCGGACGCATCCAGCTGCGCGTCAGCGGCTACCGGCCCTGCCGGGAGCAGGAGCAGATCGTAAAAGAGCTGGGCTACGACCCAGCGCGCGATCTGGAAAATCCTGCAAGCTCCGTGTTCTGCGCGCACGGCGCGGGTTACGAGGTCAAGTGGCAGGACGTGGACGCGGCGGCGCATCTGCCGCTGCTTCGACTCGGAGGCCCCGCGCGGCAGGAGCCGCAGCGGATCGTAAAATCCGTTGCGCCCGGCGGCGCGCCGGAGCTGGAAAAGGAGCTGCTGGCGATCTTTGAGCGCACCTACGGTGCGATTCGCCGCCGCGATGTGCTGCCGCAGATGATGCTGCGCAGCGAGGACAAGCGCGAATTTCTGCAAAGCCTCGGCCCGGCGGATGATTTCCTGCTGGTCGACGGCTATAACATCCTGTTTGCGTGGGACGAGCTGAAGGAGCTGGCCCGCACGAGCCTCGACACGGCGCGGCACGTGCTCATGAACCTGCTGTGCAATTATCAGGGCTACCGCGGCTGCACACTCATTCTGGTCTTTGACGCGTACAAGGTGCCGCAGGGGCTGGGGTCTGTGGAAAAATACCACAACATCCACATCGTCTATACCCGACAGGCGGAGACGGCGGATCAGTATATCGAGCGCCTGAGCTTTGAGCTTCGCGGCCGCCGCCGCGTCCGCGTGGCGACGAGCGACAATCTTGAGCAGCTCATCATCCTTGGCCACGGGGCCGAGCGTATCTCCGCCCAGCACTTCCACGACGAGGTCTACACTGCTCAGGCCGAGATCGAGCGCATTCTGGCGCAGAACAATCAGAAGAACGCGAAATAAACCCCGGCCCGCAGGCTGTGACCTGCGGGCCGGTTCGTCATTCGCCCAGCGGCATGACGCCAAGCTGGACCTCGGCGATGGAGGCGAAGCCGTACAGATCGCCTGCGCGGACGGTGTACCAGCCATTGAAGTCTCCGAGCACCGTAACGGCTGTTCCGTTCGGGATCTGTGCCAGAACCTCCGCGTCCGTCTGCGGAAAGGAGCGCAGCGCCATATACCCGTTTTCGCCTGCGGCCTCGGCATCAAATTCGCTGCCCGGCGTCAGGAACGGAACGCCGAAATACTCCGTCACGCCGAGGGCCAGCGCCCGCGCAATCGCGTCCAGATTGCCCGTCAGCCAGTTCGCGTCCTCTGTGTTGTCGTGGTATCCCAGCTCGGTCAGAACCGCCGGAGCCCGTGTGCGGCGCAGCTCGCCGATGATCGTGGACGAGCGCGCCTGCACCCGGTCGGGAAGCGGATAGATGGGCTTGATGTTATCAACCAGAATGTTCGCCATGCGAAGCCCGGCCTCGCTCGTCGGATAATAGTAAATGTCCACGCCGCGCAGACGGCCTGACAGCGCCTGCGGCGCGGCGTTCGAGTGCAGCGCCAGATGGAAATCCTGCCGGGACGCGTTGGAATCGCGGATGGACTGCGCGGCGCTGCCGTCCGGGTCGTTGCGCGTGACGGTGATGCCGCTTGCGTGCAGATACGGCGTCATCTCATCGGCCAGCGCGTTCATCCAATAGCGCTCATCGCCGGTCGTGATGTAGGGATTGAAATACTGCGTGGACGGACTCAAGAATAAAAATGGCATATGCCGGTTCCTGCCTTCCCTGATTTACTGGCATATTCTATGCAGACGCGGTTTTATTGTTTACAGTCTGCCGAGTTTGTGATACCATAGCTGTTAGACATGAAGGAGTTTGACGCTATGCAGTATATTATTCTGGATATGGAGTGGAACCAGCCGTGGCCGGGGTCATACAGCGCGAAAAAGGCGCTGCCGTCGCCGATGCGCGGCGAGATCGTGCAGATCGGCGCTGTGCGCATGACGCAGGAGCAGCAGGTCGCGGACGAGTTCCAGATCCTCATCCGGCCCAAATATTTTAAAAAAATGAACCGCAAGGTCGCCTCGCTGACCGGTATCCGCGACAGTCTGCTGCGCGAAAAGGGCGTGAGCTTTCCGGAGGCCGCCGCGCAGTTTGCCGCGTGGTGCGGCGAGGACTGCGTGTTTTTGACGTGGGGCTTTGACGATATCACGATCCTGCGGGAAAATCTCGCGGTGTTCGGTCTGGAGAGCGGATGGACGGCGCGCTGGTACAACGCGCAGCTGATCTTCAACGCGCAGACCGACGGCTCCGGCGCGCAGAAGGCGCTGTCGACGGCCATGCAGATGATGGACATCGCGCCCACCCGTGCCGCGCACGACGCGCTGGGCGACGCGTATCATACGGCGCTCGTCTGCCAGAAGCTGCGTCTCGCGGAGGGCATCGCCGCGTATGAGGCTGCCGTGCAGGCGCATGAAAACGGCTTCCACGGCGCTGAGCTGCCCGGCTGCGTGCAGCGGGCCGTGTTCCACGGCTACGCTGACAAGACCGCTGCGCTCGGCGCGATGAGCGGGCAGGAGAACCTTTGCCCTGTCTGCGGCGGGCAGATGACGGCGGGAAAATGGTATCCGCAGCAGGGACGGCGGTATCTGTCCCGCGCCAGATGCGAGGCGGACGGTGAATTTTACATCCGTATCCGGCTGGTGCAGGAGGACGGTGCGCTGCGCGTCAGCCGGCTGGTCTACGAGCCGACCGAGCAGGTCGCAAAGAGCTATGCCGCGCTCAGCCAGAAGCCCCGCCCACACCGCGCCCGCCGCCGCAGATTCGCCCGCGTCAAGCCAAAGCCGGCAGAACCGAAAAACGGATAAAACGAGGGAAGGCCGTGCGGCCTTCCCTTGCTGCAATATACGCGTATATCCGAAATTCTGCTATGATCCTTGATCTGTCAAGCGCACGGAAACGGGGACGGATTGACATTTTTCGACTGGTCTGATAAAATAAAGGCGGTTCTTATCGAACCCCAAGGCTCCCGACGCAGACGGGCGGTTTGGCCTCCTCCGAAAGGAGGGATGTTTATGCCGATTACGATCACGTTCCATATTTTTGGACTCACGGTCACCATCCGCATAAATGGCCGAAACCGCCACTCGGCAAAGTGACGGTTTCGAGATTTCTTGAAACGCTAACTTGATCCGAGGCCAAACCGTTCTTGCGGAAGGGGCCTTGGTTATTTTCATTATATCAGACTCTTCCGATTTGTCAAGTGCGCTGAATCGGGCCTGTGCGCGGATTTATAAACCAAAGCGCCCTTCGGAAGAAGGGCGCTTTGCGGGTATCTTACAGATGGATCGCGGTGCCGGTCTTGCCTTCGATGCCGTCCTTGGCTTTTTCCAGGAGGGTGATGAGGGCGGTGCGGCCGGGCTTGGACTCGGCGAACTTGACAGCCGCTTCGACCTTCGGCAGCATGGAGCCGGGGGCGAACTGGCCTTCGGCCATGTACTTGCGGGCCTCCTCCGGGGTCAGCTCGTCCAGATTCTTCTGGTCGGGCTTGCCGAAGTTGATAGCCACCTTCTCGACAGCCGTCAGGATGATGAGCATATCGGCGTCAAGCTGCTCGGCCATGCACTCGGAGGCGAAGTCCTTGTCGATGACGGCGGGCACGCCCTTGAGGTGGTATTTGTCCTCCCACACGACCGGGATACCGCCGCCGCCGGCAGCGATAACGGCGTGCTTCGCGTTCATGAGCGCCTTGACCGTGGCGATCTCGACGATCTCCTTCGGGCGCGGGCTTGCAACGACCTGACGCCAGCCGCGGCCTGCGTCCTCGGCGACGTCGATGCCCTTTTCGGCGGCAAGCTTTTTGGCCTCTTCCTCGGTCATGAACGCGCCGATGGGCTTGGTCGGATGCTGGAACGCGGGGTCAGCCGGATCAACGGCGACCTGCGTCAGAACAGTCGCGCAGTGGATGCCCAGACCGCGGCGGTCAAGCTCCTCGCCGATCATGTTCTGCAGATCGTAGCCGATGTAGCCCTGACTCATGGCTACGCACATGGAAAGGGGCATGATGTCGCTCTTGGCCTGCTGCTTGTGGTAAGCGGCGAACGCGTTCTGGATCATGCCGACCTGCGGGCCGTTGCCGTGCGCAATGACGACCTCGTGGCCGTCT
>ENA-OZFX01000543-OZFX01000543.1-human-gut-metagenome-genome-assembly--contig:-NODE-543-length-21133-cov-7.995113_pt1 | contig 21133 bp, 19 predicted proteins | sample MGYA00244651_ERZ653648 | MGnify/ENA primary metagenome ERZ653648 (study PRJEB26926, sample SAMN06164910) | human gut metagenome | biome: ENVO:00009003; feature: ENVO:2100002; material: ENVO:00002003...
CCATACCATTTTTTCTTCTCTTGTTTTATTCTATCTAAAATGTTAAAATTTATACCGAGGTTAAAAATTATGAACGACGTTATCAAACATAAGATAAAACACAATACGCAGCGCTTTATTACTTCCATGAAATGGATCATCTTTTCGATCTTATCGGGTCTTGTCATCGGCGGTATCGGCTCTGCTTTTTACGGCTGTATCAAAATGGTCACGGAATTGCGTATGGAACATCTGTGGCTGCTCTATCTTCTGCCACTTGGCGGAATTGTCATTGTCGGTCTGTACCGGCTGTTAAAAGATGAGAATGACACCGGAACTAATCTGGTCCTCTCTGCTATCCACTCGAATGAAGAGATTCCGCTTCGCATGGCACCTTTGATCTTTATTTCCACAGTGATCACCCATTTATTCGGAGGTTCTGCAGGACGTGAAGGAGCTGCTTTACAGATCGGAGGCAGTATCGGCGGTGCGCTTGGGAGACTTTTCCGTTTTAATGAAAAAGATAAACACATTATGATCATGTGCGGTATGTCTGCAGCTTTTACCGCTCTGTTTGGAACACCGATGGCTGCGGCTGTTTTTTCTATTGAAGTGGTCAGTGTCGGCATTATGCACTACTCTGCTCTGGTCCCATGTGTTATCTCTGCCTTAGTCGCAAAAGGAACTGCTTCTTATTTTGGCATTGAAGCCGAGACTTTTCTTTTAGAGCATCTGCCTGCCTTTTCTTTAAAAAATGCCGTGTTGACGGCTCTGCTTGCAATCCTTGGAGCCTTAGTCAGCATCCTGTTTTGTATTGTGCTGCACCAGACCGACCATTTATATAAGAAATTCTTTCCGAACCGGTATGTGCGGATCGTGACCGGCGGCTGTATTGTCATCGCACTGACACTGCTCTGTGGCAACAGGGATTACAACGGTTCCGGCGTGGCAATCATTGAACACTGCATGAATGGAGAAGTTGTCGTGCCCTGGGCTTTTTTATTAAAAATTATCTTTACCGCGGCAACTCTTGGTGCCGGCTATAAAGGCGGTGAAATTGTGCCATCATTTTTTATCGGTGCAACGTTTGGATACACCTTTGGCAATCTGATCGGTTTTTCGCCTTCGTTATGCACGGCGGTCGGGATGCTTTCGGTATTCTGCGGTGTCACGAACTGCCCGATCACCTCATTACTGATCAGTTTTGAACTGTTTGGTTATGCAGGAATGCCGTTTTTCCTGCTTTCCACTGCATTAAGCTATATGCTCTCCGGCTATTACGGTCTGTATTTAAGCCAGAAAATTATTTATTCGAAATATAAAACGGAGTATATTAACAGAAAGACACATTAGAAATTTATGAAAGTGATTTGACTTATAGAAAGGAGACATCCCATGTCTACATTACCAAAAGACCCTGTCATGCTTTTAAGTTTTACCAATATGAAACTTCGCGATGAATGCCCAAACCTCACTGTTTTTTGTGAAAGATATGAAATTTCCTGCAAAGAACTATGTGAGCGTCTTGCAGGAATTGATTATCACTATCAGGAACCAATTAACCAGTTTAAATAATTATTTTACAAAATCCGGTATTTTTTTTGCATCCCGATAGCCTTTATGGTACATCTTGTCCAATGCACTTTTGTCTTTGGTCAGTGTTTCCATTCCACAGCAGTCATCCGGTGCTAAGATCAGCACTTTTCCCTGCTTCTGGTATTTCTTTGCCAGCCGGACCTGATCATTGTACGTCTTATAGCGACATGCTAAATCTTCTCCTGATTTCGGATATTTTCGCTTTAATACCCTTGCAGGAAACGCATCTTTTTTCGCAACACGGATCGTATCGATCGGCTTTGTCAGAATGACCACCACCTTGTCGCATCCATCATCTAGTGCCTTTTGTACCGGAACCGGGTCGGAAAGTCCGCCATCATAATACGGTACACCTTTGATTTGATATGGCTTACAGACAAGCGGAATACAGCAGGATGCTTTCATAATACTGTAATTGTCCTTACACATATCGCTTTTATCAAAATATACCGGTTTTCCGGTTACTGCATTCGTTGCAACCACACGCAGCTCTACGTCAGATTCTTCTATTTTTTTATAATCTAACGGATTCTCTCCACCTGTATTTGAAAGTTCCCCATAAATGTAATCCATATTGATATAAGAACCCTGCCGAAACAGATTCTTCACACTCATGTATTCTTTCCGGAAGGAATAATCTGTATAAAACTGATAATTTCTTCCTTTCTGACCTGCTATATAGGAGCAGACATTTGCACTTCCTGCTGACACACCGATACAGTAATCAAAATGGATTCCCTGTTCCATACAGTAATCAAAGATCCCTGCTCCGTATATTCCGCGAAGTCCACCGCCTACATCTACTATTCCTGTCATTGCTATCCCTTCTTATCTCTTATTTTGTTTTTCCAAAACTAAAAATCTGTAATCCCCTGCTCTTTTACTAAGTTTACCCATACTACGGTCTTTTGATAGCATTTTTCTAAATCAGAGATTTCTTCCTCGCGTGGCAGTTTTCCCATCCGCAGTCCCTCAACTACCCCGGAAACTGCATCCTGCATCCGCCAGAGTGACAGGTTCGCACAGACTCCTTTGAGCGTATGTGCATAATGAAATGCCTGCTCTGTGTCTTTTTCCCGTATTGCTTTTATCATTTCTTCGTAGTTTGGATCCTCTAAAAAACGGATCACATACCGCTCGCACATTTCCCGCTTTCCAAAAAAGCGTTCTCTTGCCGATACAATATCAAAGCCTTTCTCATAATATGCTTTATCTGTCATTCTTTGCTACTCCTGACCGTATGTATTCTGACTCAGCACGTTCCATTTCCTTTATCAGTTTATCACAAAGTTCTGCAATATCCAATGGTTTACTGACATGTGCATTCATACCGGCTCTTAATGCCGCGGTAACATCTCCGCTGAAAGCATGTGCCGTAACGGCAATCATCGGAATAATGACTGCATCCTTTCGATTCAAGGCACGAATTCTTCCTGCTGTCTCATATCCGTCTAGCACCGGCATACGGATATCTAAAAGAATTGCATCATATTCTCTGATACCTGAATTTTGGAATGCCTGTAGTGCCTGCTTTCCATCCTCACAGGCAATCACCGTTGCACCCTGAAGCTCTAACAACTCTTTTGCGATATCTCTGTTGATGTCATTATCTTCCGCTAAGAGAATTTTCTTTCCGCTCAACAGTTTCTGCTTTGCCTTTCCCTGTATCTGTCTGCCTTCCCTCTCTTTCAGTTCTCTGGAAATTTCCTCATAAACTGCCGTACGATACAACGGCTTTGGAAGAAATCCATCGACACCTGCTGCTCTTGCTTCTTCCTCTATTTCCATATAATCATAAGCAGAAATCATGACAATCGGTACATCATAACCTACTTCTGCACGAATCCGCCGGGTGACCTCTATACCATCAATGTCATGCATCTTCCAGTCAATCAGACAGATGTCATAGTCACGGTTCCCCCGATGATGACTGATGACACGCTCGATTGCCTGTGCACCGTGCATCACCCATTCCGCCTGAATCTTAATCTCCTGAAGAACTCTGACTGCATGGCGGCACTCCTCTTCCTCATCATCTACCACTAAGGCATTTAAGCCCATATTCTCAAAGTCCGGTATTTTTGTCTCACTTTCCTTTTTTAATAAAGGAATATCCACGGTAAAGGTAGTTCCCTCGTTTTCCTTGCTATTGACATAAATCTTACCATCCATCAGCATAACCAGATTCTTTGTAATACTCATGCCCAGACCGGTTCCGCCGAACTTTGCAGCAATGGAGGAATCCGCCTGTTCAAATGGTGCAAAGATGCGTTCCTGCACCTCCTCGCTCATACCGATTCCTGTGTCTGTCACTTCAAACCGTACAATGTCCAAGTTTTTCTTGGTCACTAATTTTTCCACCTTCAAAAAAACGCTTCCACCCTCCGGTGTAAATTTGATAGCATTCGACACAAGATTTAACAAAATCTGCCCCATTCGCAGCGAATCTCCGTAATACTCACTTCCCTCTGAAAAACCGGTAATCGACTCCTTAAACTCCAGATTTTTTGCTTTTGCCTGTGAATAAATGGTCACCACAAAGCTGTTGATAAATTGATAAATATCAAATTCTTCATTCTGAAGTTTCATCTTATTACTTTCAATCTGTGACATATCCAGAATGTCATCAATCAGCATCTGCAGATGTTTCGATGAAAAATTAATCTTTGTCAGACAATCCTGAACTTTTGCGGAATCCTCTATTGATGCGATTGCCAGAGTCACCAGCCCGATGATCGCATTAAGCGGTGTACGGATCTCATGGCTCATGCGTGCTAAGAAATCGCCCTTTGCCTGATTTGCCTTATCTGCATTCTCCATTGCCGCATCTAAGAAGATACGCTGTTTTTCCTCATTTGTCCTATCGGAATAGAAGGAAATTACCTGTGGTGTATCTAAATTATTGACACGGTATAAACGCAACAGCACCCAGCGTTTTTCTCCATCCGGTCTTGTGTATTCCACTAATTTTTTATAAGAAGCCGCTAATTCGAAATCTCCGATATAACGATAGATCTCATCCACATCTTCTGACTTCAATCCCTGATACAGCGTCTCATCGGTCGGAGATATTCCGAGTACACGCTCCATGTTCAAAGACCGATAGACAATCTCTCCACTTTTTGCATCACGGATCACAAATGCATCGTCGATACTCTTTGAAAGACTGTCAAACAATGTACTCCGGTTCTGCAGCTCTTTTCGCTGTCTCCACATGATATATTGTGAAAAAATAAACACTGCTAACATGGCAACCATCAGAATAATAGACAGCACCAGCACACGGACCCTTAACTGCTCTACGTTCTGCACATACTGCAGTCCTCCTTCTTCCGCATCCTCTAACATCTCATCGATCATAGCTGTGGTTTCCTGATAAAGCGGCTCTATCTTTTCCTCTTCATAGGCAATGACTTGATCCTGTGGAAAACATTCATCTGCTGAAACATAGAGCAAGAAACCGTTCTGCTGTTTTTTGATCTCATCCAAATTATCCTCTAGATTATCCCACTCTTTATCGCTGCCCTGATAAGCATGCTTTAAACGCTTCAATACCTGATCCGTTTCTTCATATAACTCATCTAAAATTCCCCGGATATATATGACATCATCCATCGTGTTATGTTTATAGAGACGTTCTACCCGTACCTGCATTTTTGCAATACACATCTTTAACTCTCCGCCTGCAACCACCATCTCGAATGGATGGCTCGACATTTTTTCCGTCTGTGCTGCTAAACGTTCCGAATTATATAGCGTTACGATCAGATAGACGATCATCAATACGATGACCGCTACCATATTTAACTTCCATTGTGCTTCACTCATGCCTTCCCGTTTTCGTCTCATATACTCTTCCTCGCCTTTCTCCCTTGTGTTTTCCCTTTCGTCTTTTCTTTTTCGTATTCTTCTCTTAGGAACGCCTTTTTCGGAATATCACAATTCCAAGCACTCCTACTATTACAATTCCTGCTACAGTACACCAGATAACCGGAAATCCTGTTTTAAAACTTCCCAGTTCCTGTTCCCGGCAGCTGTTATTTCCCATATCCTTCATCGCATCTTTATCTAAGATGATCCGATATGTTTTCAGATATCCTAACTCTTCACCATCCGTAAACTTCCGGATCGGTATCCGACAGACAAATCTGCCGCTCTTTTTCTCTTTAAATTCTTCTTTTCCGGTCAGCTCATAGGAATAACTTTTTTCTTCCGACTTCAGATACAGGTGTTTTCCCTCTACAAACCGTACCTTCTCATCTGCCGTGATCTCGATTTTTGCATCCTCCCGCACGGCTTTTGCCTTGGGCGGCGTTAAATCTAACTTTTCATAGATCTTTTCTGCAATCTGAATATGTCCTTCCCGATTCGGATGCGGATCTAGATTAAACTTCTCTAAATTTTCAAGTGTCCCTGCTTTTACATTTGTATATCCGTCTTTTTGAAAAATAGAATAGGCATTGATGACGGTATACTCTTTTGAGGAACTGTGAAACGCTTCATTGATCCTACGGATATAGGTTTCCGTCAATTCCGATAAATTCAGCACCTCGATCGGTCCATAGGTGTAGTTGACTGCAACATAGGGATTGTATACATTATCTGCATAAATCACTACATAGGGATTTTTTTCTTTTATCATACGGATGATCTGTTCAAATTTTCCTTCAAACTGATCGCATATATCTAATACTTCCTGATTCTCCCGAAGCTCCTGTTTGACTTTTCGCAGATCTGCTAACATTTCCGTCATCTCTGCCGGATGCTCTAAATATCTCGCTTTCAACTCCGGATAAATCTGTTTATACTCCGTATGGATCCCAACAGCTCCTGCTGCCTGTATCACACAGTTTTTTAATACATCATTCGAACCGATCGACAATAGGATGATATCCGTGTCTTTGATCTGTTCATCATATTCTCCGGCTTCTAAACGTTCTATTAAGTCCTCGCTCCGCAGTCCGTTGATCCCTTCATTCGTAAACTTTGCTCCCGCTTTTTTTGCTAGAACTGCACCATAGGCTTCCTGCTCTTTATCTTCGAGACCATATCCTAGGGCAATACTGTCTCCTAACGCCAATATATGTAAGGGTTCTTCCGCTTTCGTTGTCATTGGGATACTGCCTGCACATAAGATACCGATCAACAGCCATGCAGCAATCCTGATCATTCTTTTTCTTACCATAAAATGCCTCCATTGCTACATTATAGCTGACTTTTTTATTGAATGCAATAAACAAAAAGCCGCCACCGAAGTGACCGCTTTTTGCTGATTTATCCGTACTGTTTAAAAGGTTTTCATACACTGGCTGTATTTCTGTTTTGCCTCGTCTACCTTCTGCATTTCTGCTGCCGGAGTCGGATAATATCCTTTTCCATGCATGATGTTAAAGACATCCTGCTGGATTGCATGCTCTTTGTCTAAGCAATCTAAGATTGCATTTCTGACATTCTCATGCACACATTCATTTGCAAATGTGTTGTAATGATCCGTTGCTGTTTTTTCTGCTGTTAAAGCATCTGCTAAGACTTCTTTCTCTGAATATGGCTGCTGCATGTTCTCTCCTCCTATTTTAACTGTGCGTACAGGGACTGGAAATGCTCCTGATGCTTATTTGAGATTTCCGTAAATTTTGCTTTTACTTCTGCATCCTCTGTGTGTTCTGAAAGCATTTTGAATTTCTTGATCAGTAACTCTTCTTCTGACAATAATTCATTTAAAGCTGCTAACTCTTTTTCTGAAATCTGATCCATATGAGTTTCTCCTTTCCAAAATACATTGCCTACTCTTTTAAAATCTCCAATGTTACTGATTTTATGCAAAATTTTGTTTTTCTGTTTAGTCAAAAAAACAACAGTGTGCTTCGCACACTTTCACTCTCCAGCTTCTTCCATAGCACAAGTTTTGTTCCGCGCGCGAGCGGTGCTGTATTTCCTATAGAGATTAGGGTGTCAAAAAACCTAAAACCGCCTTTTGACACCCTAATCCTATAGAGCAAAAAAAGTCCCTGTATAACAGGGTAGTCTTCTTTCACAAAACTACTGCTCTGCTATACAGGGTGATCTTCTCATACAATCTTAGTCTGCAAATAATGGTGTGGACAGGTATCTGTCACCGGAATCCGGTAAAAGTACGACAATATTTTTTCCTTTATTTTCCGGACGTTCTGCTAAAATAGTAGCTGCTTTTAATGCCGCACCGGAAGAAATTCCCACTAAAATTCCTTCGCTTACTGCAAAGCGTTTGCCCTCTACAAATGCATCATCGTTTTCGATCTTAAGCACTTCATCATAAACCCTGGTATCTAATGTATCCGGTACAAAGCCTGCGCCGATTCCCTGGATCTTATGCGGACCGGATACTCCTTCGGAAAGGACCGGACTGCTTGCCGGCTCTACTGCTACGATCTTTACATCCGGATTCTGCTCTTTTAAATATTCTCCGACTCCGGTAATGGTTCCGCCGGTGCCGACTCCTGCTACAAAAATATCTACTTTTCCATCGGTCTGTCTGTAAATCTCAGGGCCGGTTGTTTTCTTATGTGCTGCCGGGTTTGCAGGATTCACAAACTGACCTAAAATAACGGCTCCCGGAATGCTCTCTTTTAACTCATCTGCTTTTGCGATGGCACCTTTCATTCCCTTGGCACCTTCTGTTAAAACAAGTTCAGCTCCATATGCCTTTAACAGATTTCTTCTTTCTACGCTCATCGTATCCGGAAGTGTTAAAATCGCTTTATAACCTTTTGCTGCTGCTACGGCTGCAAGACCAATTCCCGTATTTCCTGAAGTCGGCTCAATAATCGTTGCTCCCGGTTTTAATGCGCCGGATTTTTCTGCGTCCTCAATCATTGCAAGTGCGATTCTGTCCTTGACGGAACCTGCCGGATTTAAGTATTCCAGTTTTGCAAGAATGGTTGCATCTTTCACGCCTGCGGACTGGCTGTAACGGCTAATCTCTAAAATCGGTGTTTCTCCAATTAACTCTGCTGCACTTTTTTTAATCTCTGACATAATTTTTTCCTCCATGTTTACAAATATGATCTATTTCTCTCTATCCTTCGCTTCTACTGCAACAACACATACACTCCATCCTTCTTTTCTTTGTTTTGTAAGTTCTGATTTTTTCCATATGTGTTCTCCTTTCTTAATTCCTACTTTTCAACTAGGAATATAGCGTTTTAATTATCATATTGGATTTGGAGTGATTTGTCAAGGGGATTTTAAAATTTTTTCTGTAATAAAAAAAGAGCAGACGGCTTTTAACCATCTACCCTTTTATCGCTATCACTTTATCACATATTTCTGTGTCAAACAATGACATCCCGCTTAATTTCCAGTATTTCCGCCACTTTCCCCTACAACTCATACGGAGTGACCTGATATACATAATAATTGAGCCAGTTACTGAACAAATTGTTGCTGTTCGCTCTCCACTGCAGCAGCGGACGCTTTGTGGCATCATCATTCGGATAATAATTATACGGCAGATCGATCGGCAGACCTTTCTCTAAATCTCTATGATATTCTTTGTCCAGTGTGATCCTGTCGTATTCCGGATGCCCCATGACAAATATCTGTTTTCCTTCATTTGAAAGGCACAGAAATACACCTGCCTCTTCGGATTTTGCAAGAACCTTCAGATCCGGACAATTCTCAATGTCTTCGGTTAAGATTGCCGTATGACGGCTGTTTGGTGCATAGAACACATCGTCAAAACCACGGACTAACGGCACTTTTCTGTTCAATACCTGGAATGGGTAAACTCCAAATAATTTTTTCGGAAGCAGCACCTTGTTAATCCCAAAATGATAGTAAAGTCCTGCCTGAGCACCCCAGCAGATATGCATCGTACTGGTCACGTTTGTCTTTGTCCAGTCCATGATCTGACAAAGTTCCTCCCAGTAATCTACTGTTTCATAATCCAGATGCTCGATCGGTGCTCCCGTAATGATCATGCCATCAAATTTTTGATCTTTGATGTATTCAAAGGTTGTATAAAATTTGTTCAGATGATTCGCAGATACATTCTGCGATTCGTGGCTTTTTACTGTTAAAAACGTAATATCCACCTGTAATGGTGTGTTCGATAGTGCACGCAGCAATTGCAGCTCCGTATCTTCTTTTAACGGCATCAGGTTTAAAATGCACACCTGAAGCGGACGAATGTCCTGATGGATCGCACGACTCTCATCCATCACAAATATATTTTCATTTTCTAATATTTCCTTTGCCGGTAAATCTCCCTGTGTCTTGATCGGCATATTTTTCCCTCTTTTCTGTCTGTAATCTGTTTATCAATATCTATTTTAACATTTCCTGCAATTCCTCTTCCGATATCACGGAAACACCCAGATCATTGGCTTTTGTCAGCTTACTGCCCGCATTTTCTCCGGCAAGTAAATAATTGGTCTTTTTAGAAACAGAACCGGATACCTTGCCGCCATGCGCTTCGATCAGGGCTGCAGCTGCTTTTCGATCCATCGTTGGAAGTGTTCCGGTAATGACAAAGGTCAATCCGTCAAAACGTCCGTCCTCGCTTCCTGACTCTGCCATTTCCATATTGACACCGGCTTCTTTCAGACGTTCTATGATCTTGCAGTTATTTTCATCCTGAAAATAATTACGGATACAAAGTGCCGTAACCTCTCCGACATCTGCAACCTGTTGCAGACTCTCCATATCTGCCTGCATCAGTGCTTCAATACTGCCAAAATGTTTCAGAATGGTTTTTGCCGCTGCTTTGCCGACATTTGGGATACCAAACCCGGTCAATAACTGGAATGCCTCATTTTGCTTGGATTTTTCAATTGCATCCAGTAATTTATCCGTATTTTTTTCTTTTCCGATAATTCCCTGTTCAATCAGTTCTTCCCGGTGCTGTTTTAAGTCATAAATATCTGCAATGTCTTTGAGATATCCAAGATGTACCAGTTCCATAATGTAAGTGGCACCAAATCCTTTGATGTCCATAGCATCCCTGCCGACAAAATTGATCATATGGCGTTCTAACTGTGCCGGACAGTTTGGTGAAGTACACTTGATATCTGCGGTATCCTTTTCGCGTTCCGTCTTTGCACCACAGACCGGACAGACATTCGGTATCACGAATTTTTTGACACCCGCCGGTCTCTTCTCGTGAATGACTCTTCGTACCTTCGGTATGATCTCACCGGATTTGTATACCACGATCGTATCACCGATCCCGATGTCTAATTCATCAATAAAATCCTGATTATGCAGGGTTGCTCTTGATACACTCGTGCCACACAACCGCACCGGTTCAAAAACGGCTGTCGGCGTGATCCTTCCGGTTCTGCCAACCGACAACTCAATATCTAACAGTTTCGTCTCTTTTTCTTCCGGCGGATATTTGTATGCCACTGCCCACCGCGGAACTTTAGAAGTTGCCCCTAATTTTTCCCGGTCGGAAAAACGGTTGATCTTTACCACCGCGCCATCAATATCATATGGCAGTTTTCCACGGTTCTCGCCGATTTTTTCGATCGCTGCCCAGACTTCATCTGCTGTCTTGCAGACCGTATATTCTTCAATGACCCGAATGCCCTGTTTTTTTAAATATTCATAGCCTTCTGTATGCGTTTCAAATGAGATTCCTCTTGCATCCTGAATATTAAAAATAAACATGGACAGTCCGCGTTCCTTTGTCACTGCGGTATCTAACTGACGCAGTGTGCCTGCTGCACAGTTTCTTGGATTTGCAAACAGCTTTTTGCCGAGCAGTTCCTGTTTTTCGTTGACCTTCTCAAAATCAGCCTCTGTCATATAGACTTCGCCACGGATTTCGAGATATTCCGGTTTATCTTTTAATTTCTTTTTGACATCACGGATCACTTTTGCATTTGCCGTGACATCTTCCCCATATTGGATGCCATCTCCTCTGGTCTCTGCTAACTTCAACTCGCCGTATTCGTAACGCAAAGAAAGAGACAGTCCGTCTATCTTGTATTCAACCACAAATTCAGGACCATCTAACTGCTTTTTCATTTCTGCAACAAAATTCTCTACCTCTCCCCTGTCAAAAACATCCTGAAGGCTCAACATCGGTACGTTATGCTCTACTAAGACACCCGCCTCACGTTTTGCACTTCCTCCGACCTTTTGTGTCGGGGAATCCGGTGTGACATATTCCGGGTGTTCTCTTTCTAAACGTTTTAACTCGTTCATTTTCTGATCGTATTCGTAATCGGTAATCTCCGGATCATCCTGATTATAATAGCGTTCGATATGATACTCAATTTCCTTGCGTAACGCTTCTATTTTTTCCTGAATTTCCATTCTATTCCTCTTTCCCACTCTCTGATAGCAGTGCCAATAATCCTTCCCATTCCTGATGTGTAAGATCACGGTATTTTCCCACCGGAAGATCTCCTAATTTAATATTCATGATCCTGACACGGACCAGTTTGACCACCCGATAGCCAAAATATTCACACATTCTGCGGATCTGTCGGTTCAGTCCCTGCGTCAGCACAATACGGAATTTTCTCTTATCTAACTTTTCTACCTTACACTTTCTCGTGATCGTATCGAGGATGGGTACACCTCCTGCCATTCCGCGTAAAAACTCATCCGTAACCGGGCGGTTTACCGTTACGATATATTCTTTCTCATGAAAATTTCTTGCTCTTAGAATCTCGTTTCCAAGCTCTCCATCATTGGTAAGAAGGATCAATCCCTCGGAATCCTTGTCTAATCTTCCTACCGGATAGATACGTTTCGGGTAATGAAGATAATCAATAATATTGTTCTTTTCTCTCTTCTCTGCCGTACATACAATTCCTTTTGGTTTATGAAAAGCCAGTAAAATCTTCTCATCCTCTCTCTGTACTTCCCTGCCGTCCACAAGAACCTTCTGTCCCGGAAGGATCTGATCACCAAGTACTGCTACCTTTCCGTCAATAGTCACTCTTCCTTCTTCCACAAGACGGTCTGCTCCTCTTCTTGAACACACTCCTGCTTCACTTAAAAACTTATTGATCCTGATAAATTCCGTTTCCATTCCTATCCTTTCAAAAATGCGGAGACCTAAGCCTCCGCATTTCTTCCTACTGTAATAATTCTGTCTTTATGTAACCGATGGTATCTTTATAATTTACCTTCGTCCATCCTTCCGCATAACTCATAACAACCGTAACCTTGTCACCGGCATATCCTACTGCTACCTTCGTGGAAGTCTCGCTCATGGACTCACGGATATTGATCGTGCCATTTAAGGTAACGGTAGAACCCTCTGACAGGGAAGGTGCTGATGTATCCTGCTGTGGAACTTCTGTAGACAGATACTCACTCTTGACATAACCGGTTACACCATTATGCTCTACGGCACTCCAGTCGCCTTCTGTTCCGGTCCGCTTCAACTCTGTTCCGAACTCTAACATCTCTACGACATTTCCATCGGTACTTGCAGCATCACGGATATTGACCTTTGTGGTTACATATACAGTCTCGGCTGCCGGCTGCTCTGCCTGTTGTTGCTCTTCCTGCTTGTTATCCTCTTTTTTCTGATCGTCTTTCTTGTCAGATTTCTTTTTACTGTCTTTTTTATCCTCAGATTTTTTCTTTTCTTCGGATTTCTTTTTGCTGTCTTTCTTATCGTCCTTCTTCTTTTGTTCTTCCTCTTTTTTCTTCTTCTCTTCTTCTTTCTTCTTTTGTTCTTCTTCCTGTTTCTTCTTTTCTTCGTCCTTCTTCTTTTGCTCTTCTTCTTTCTTCTTCTGTTCTTCCTCCTGTGCCTTCTTATAATTGTTCAGCCACTTTGGAATTACCTTATCATTCAGCTTATTAACGTATTTTTCTAAGTCTTTATCCGATTTGATCGCTTTGCTGCTTTTTTTCTCGATATCGTTTGCTAACTTTACAAAGTCATCCTGCTCTTCATACTTGTCAATAAATTCTGAAACGCTCGAATCAACGTCTTTTTCATTCGTTGCGATATAATTGAATGTACTGTAGAGATTGTCAATATACAGATTTCCCTTGTCATCCGTTCTTACATAAAAAGTCTCCAAAGACGGGATCATTGTCTTGATCTTCGGGAACTTCATATCCATTGTTACGGATACGATATAGGAATCTTTATCTAATCCCTCTTTTGTATAGCACTTGATGTTCTTATATTTCTCTACGCGTTCGCTGAACATCTTGATATAACTCTGCTCTAATTTCGAGATTGGAGTTGCAATCTCTTTCATCTTATCTACATTACCTTCTGCATAGTATTTGTAATAATTCTTCATCAGTTTGGTAACGGCTTCATTTTCATCTACCTGATAATCCTCTTTCAGCACTTTTTCTGCTCTGGCTTTCGGATCAGCAGATGATGTACCTTTGTTATTGACTAACATAACGATACCGATCAAGATCACGACTAACATGCCTGCCATGATCAGATATCGTCCGTTTTTATGCAAAAATTCCTGTGTTTTTTCTTTATCTATGCTATTTTTATCTGTGCCATTCCCATCTATGTTATTTTTGTTACTTCCATCCTCAGTACTCATAAAAACCTCCTATACTGCTGCTTGTCCTCAGTTATTCTTTACTCTGTAGGACATTGCGAAAACAAACGATCTCCTATAGAGTAAAAAATGCATCTAGCGGGAGTCGAACCCACATTACTGGAATCGGAGTCCAGCGTTCTATCCATTAGACTATAGATGCACACTTTACATAGCAAAACTTATCATATCATACTCATAGGAAAAAATCAAAGAAAAAAGTGTGAAAAACAATTTTTTCACACTTTTTTTATACTTCTAGGCTAACGCTTCCTCAAACTGGGAATTGTATAAATCCGCATAGAATCCCTGTTGTTCTAGGAGTTCTTTATGGGTTCCCTGCTCAATAATATCTCCGTCTTTCATGACTAAAATTAAATCTGCATCTTTGATCGTAGAAAGTCTGTGCGCAATGACAAAGCTGGTTCTTCCTTTCATCAGATTGTTCATTGCTTTCTGTATTCTTGCCTCAGTTCTCGTATCGACGGAACTTGTTGCTTCATCAAGGATCAGTATCCTGTTATCTGCTAAAATGGCTCTCGCGATCGTCAAAAGCTGCTTCTGTCCCTGTGAAACATTGCTCGCTTCCTCGTTCAATTCCATCTGATAGCCGCCCGGCAGTGTGGAGATAAAGTGGTGGGCATGTGCTGCTTTCGCTGCCTCGATGACCTCTTCATCGGTTGCATCCAGTCTTCCGTAACGGATATTTTCCATGATCGTTCCTTTGAACAGCCAGGTGTCCTGTAAGACCATTCCAAAGTTCTCGCGAAGCTCACTGCGGTTGAAATCCCTGATATCATAGCCATCAACTTTGATCGCACCTTCGTTGACATCATAAAAACGCATCAACAGTTTGACCATCGTCGTCTTACCTGCACCGGTCGGCCCTACGATCGCTACCGTCTGTCCCGGAGAGATCTGACTGTTAAAATCATGGATGATGATCTTATCTTCATCGTAACCGAATTTTACATGCTCAAACGTTACACTTCCCTGAAGATTCTCATCATGCACCGGATTCTCGGCAAACTGGTCTTCCTCTTCCTCTTCTAAGAATTCAAATACACGCTCTGTTGCCGCTGCCATGGACTGAAGCATATTCGATACCTGTGCCACCTGTGTGATCGGCTGGGTAAAACTTCTGACATACTGGATAAATGCCTGAATATCTCCGACCTCGATCGTTCCTTTGATCGCTAACATACTTCCGCTGATTGCTACTGCAACATAACCGAGATTTCCGACAAACATCATGATTGGCTGCATCATACCTGAGAAAAACTGTGATTTCCAGGCTGACTGATAGAGCACGTCATTATCTTCTTCAAAGGTCTTTTTTACTACCTCTTCACGGTTAAATACTTTGATAACATTCTGTCCGCTGAACACTTCTTCGACCTGTCCGTTGATCTTTCCAAGGTATTCCTGCTGGGTAAAGAAATACTTCTGTGAGTGTTTGATGACCAGACTGATCAAAAGTGCGGAGATCGGAAGGATCACAAATGCGATCAATGTCATTAGAGGACTGATCGTAAGCATCATGATCAACACACCGATAATAGTCGTCACGGATGTGATCAATATCGTCACACTCTGGTTCAGACTCTGTCCTAACGTATCGACATCATTGGTAATACGCGATAACACTTCTCCTACTGTCCGTGATTCAAAATACTTCATCGGCATCCGGTCGATCTTCTCCGATATCTCTTTTCGGAAACGGAAACAGAGCTTTTGTGTCACTCCGGTCATGATCCATCCCTGGATAAAGGAAAAGACTGCACTGACTAAATACATCGTCAGCAGGATCAACAGGATTTTTCCGATCTTGTCAAAATCAATGCCTCCGGTGCCTTTAATCTTTGCCACTAAACCGTTAAACAGTTCTGTTGTCGCCTTACTTAAGATTTTCGGTCCGATGATACTAAAGATCGTACTGCCAATTGCAAATACAATGACCGTTGCTACAGCAAACTTATACTTTCCGATGTAAGTCATCAGCTTTTTCATCGTTCCCTTAAAATCTTTTGCTTTTTCACCCGGTGCCATTCCACCATGCGGTCCTCTTGGTCCATGTCTTCTTGTATTCTGCTCTGCCATTAACGGACACCTCCTTTCAGTTCTGCTTCAGAAAGCTGGGAGCTTGCAATCTCCTGATAGGTCTCGCATCCTGCTAACAACTCCTCATGTGTTCCGATACCGGCAATTCTGCCTTCTTCTAATACAATGATCTTATCTGCATGTAAGATCGTACTGATCCTCTGTGCCACGATCAAAACGGTTGCATCTTTTACTCTTTCATTCAGCTTCTTTCTAAGTGCCACATCGGTCTTATAATCCAATGCGGAAAAACTGTCATCAAATAAGAAGATTTTCGGATTCTTTGCAATCGCTCTTGCAATGGACAGTCTCTGCTTCTGTCCACCTGAGACATTCGTTCCGCCCTGTGCGATCGGACTGTTGTATTTTTCTTCTTTTTCTTCAATAAAATCTACTGCCTGTGCAATGTCTGCCGCCTCTTTCATCATCTCATCACTGACCTGATCTCCTGCGAATTTCAGGTTAGATGCGATCGTTCCGGAAAAAAGCACTCCTTTTTGCGGCACATATCCGATCAGACTTCTTAATTTCTCCTGTGACATTTCCCGGACATCAATTCCATCTATGGTAATGCTTCCGGAGGTCACATCATAAAAACGCGGGATCAGATTTAATAACGTGGTCTTTCCACATCCGGTACTTCCGATAATGGCTGTTGTTTCCCCCGGTCTTGCCGTAAAGGAAATATCACTCAGTGCCTCTTCTTTTGCTCCATCATAGGCAAACCCTACATCGTGAAACTCTAATACACCACTAAAGTCTTCTTCATCACCCTTTGTCTGCTCTGCATCATGGATGCTTGGTTCCGTATCTAATACTTCTTCTATACGGGTTGCTGCCACGCCTGCTCTTGGCAGCATAATGGATACCATCGTCAACATTAAAAATGCCATGACGATCTGCATCGTATAGGTAATAAATGCGATCATGTCACCAACCTGAAGGTTTCCAAGGTCTACTCCTTTTGCCCCAAACCACACAATCGCTATCGTAATGGCATTCATGATCAGCATCATCATCGGCATCATAAAGGTCATAACACGGTTCGTAAACAACTGTGTCTGCATCAGATCACGATTTGCTTTCTCAAACCGTTTTTCCTCAAATTTTTCACGGCTGAATGCACGGATAACCGGAATACCGGTCAATATCTCTCTTGAAACCAGATTCATGCGGTCCACAAGGGTCTGCATCTGTTTGAACTTCGGCATTGCCACTACTACTAAGATTCCTACCAGAATAAAAATTGCAATTACCGCAACAACGATGATCCAGCCCATTCCGGTCTTTGTATTGACTACTTTTAAGATTCCTCCGATACCAATGATCGGTGCATACAGTACCATTCTTAGCAATATCGTAGAAACCATCTGTATCTGCTGGATATCATTCGTACTTCTTGTGATCAGGGATGCTGTGGAAAACTGATCCATCTCACGGTTCGAAAAGCTCAGCACTTTTCCAAAGATCCTGGTTCGTAAATCCATACCGATCTTTGCTCCGGTCTTAGAGGAAAAATATCCTGCACAGATTGCTGCCGCTACCATTAAAATGGACAGTCCTAACATCTTTGCCCCGGTTACCCACAGATAATGTGTCTGTATCTGATCGGTATCATAATCCATGGCTTTGTATTCATCCTGTACATACAAAATCGCCATCTGTGAAACAATGGAATCACTCATGTTATCGTATTTTTCCAATGCTTCTTCTTCCTGCTGCAGGATCATATCCTTGGTAATGGCTCCTGCCTTCACGCCCTGCAAAAACTGGTCAAAATCCATCTCTTTGCTGCTTTTCATGCCATTGACCATTGCCATAGGCTTTGCTAAGATATCGTCGAGTTTTTCAATATCTTCTTTTTTATCGCTCTTTCTGACATATCGCTCAGTATTCTCATCAAGCTTATATGCATCGCGGAGTGTTTTTTCATCCTTATCCTCTACAAAGAAGCAAAGTGTGTCGAAACTCTCCTTTCGCATCTCCTCCATTGCTTCATGCTCAATTCCTCCCTGTTCGATTCCGACATCGACAATATCCGATGTGTAGGAAGGAAGAGACAGATCACAATATGCCTGAACAACTAAAAGCAGTATGATCATGACCACTGCTCCTTTGTGCTCTGCTAAGTATTTAAAGATTTGCTTCATGTTTTTCCTCCTGCTTTTTTCTTTTTCTGTTCTGATTCTCTTCCTGCATGATCTCCGTGTATCGGTTCATTAAATGAATCAGCTCTTTGGTACGCTCCTCCCCCAGACGTTCTATAACTCCTGTGATAAATTCCTGCATCTGCCTGCGTACCTGCTGTTCTGCTTCTTTTCCGTCAGGCGTAATGCTCACCCGCGTATTCCGTCTGTCTTTTTCATCCACTCTTCGTTCTACATACCCCTTTTCTTCCATGCTTCTTAACATTTTTGAGACTGCCGGAGCCGTGATCCTCAGGCGCTTGGCAATATCGGATGCCAGCACACCCTGCTCACGGTTTCCGTTCTCTCTTTCAATGATCTCCAGCATGACAAACTCACTTTTGCGAAGACCTGTAAAGCAAAGATCCCGGTGCATCTTCATAAATCTATGCTGTGCCGTGATCAATTGTTCCTGAAGGTCCGCTATATACTCTTCCATGTGTATCACCTCTATTATTTAACCTAGTTATTAATTAACTATGTGAACTATCATTTTAGCATGTTCTATTCCAATGTCAAGATTCGCTCACAATTTCTTCACTCTTTTTTACAATGCTCTTTTTGAAACACCTGCATCATTTCTCTTGTCAGGCTGATCTCCTCTATATCTAAGACGATCTCTTCTGCCGGCACCCACATTGCCTCCGCTAATTCGTCTTCCTGCCTGTAGATCGTAAGGTCTCCTTCTGCCTCTGCAAAAAAGCCAAACAGCAGACTCCCGGAAAATCCCCATGGCTGGCTCTTATAATACCGCAGATTCTTTACCCGTATCCCGACTTCTTCCATGACTTCCCTTTGTACCGTCTGCTCTATCGTTTCGCCAAATTCTGCAAAACCGGCAATTAATGCATATTTTTTATATTCCCTGCCTGCATATTTTGTCAGGATCAGTTCATCGCCGTGGCTGACTGCCACAATGACTGCCGGATTGATCCTTGGAAACACTTCATTCCCACATGCCGGACATTGCAGTTTTCTTTCGTTTTCATTTCTTAAGAGTTCTGTTCCGCATTTTCCGCAAAAATGATTGTTTTCATACCAGGTATACAAATGATAGGCACTGACTCCTGCAAATCGCTCACGCTCAGGAAATGTTCGACGTAAACGGAACATCTTTTCATAGACATACCCCTCGACTTCTGTCTTTTGCGGCGAATACAACAGATAATAAGTGTCCTCTCCAATGGAAAAAAGGTAGATGAGTGTTCCCTCATCTGCCTTATTTTTTCTCCACTCACTGTATTTAGGATATGCGATCTGCATCTCTTCGTTGATCCTACAAAGCAGCTTTCCGGAGTCAAATATCATGATCCTGCTCTCGTTTTTCGGAGGCTTTGGATGATATTCATTTTTTAACTGCTCCACTCCGATATCCTGTATCATGCCTCTTCCTCTTTTCCCGCCATTGGTATCTGCAGCCGCTCTATAATCTCGAATGCGACATCCTTTGGTGCTTTTTCATCCGTAACAATTTCGATATCTTTTGCTTTTTCATAATACGGCTGTCTTTCCTGCATCATTTTTCCAATATAGTCAGGATTCATGTTTCCATTTAAAAGCGGACGGTCTTTTCCGTCTTTTACGTTTTCATAAATGGTCTGCGGAGTCGCACTCAACAAAATCACGGTGCCGCTTTTTTTCATCAGCTTCCGGTTGTTTTCCCGTAAAATAATTCCACCGCCACAGGATACGATCCGCTGCCCCTTTTTTGCATAGTCCTCTAATATATGACTTTCTAAATTTCTAAAATAGTTTTCCCCATATTTTTCAAAAATTTCCGGAATCCCCATATTTTTTTTCCGGACAATGACCTTATCGGTATCGACTTCCTCCCATCCGGTCAGTTCCCTCAAATATTTTGAGACGGTTGTCTTTCCCACGCCCATAAAGCCGATCAAATAAATATTTCCCTGTTTTTTCATCTTTCTTCCTCTTCTAACTGATACTCTTATGTATTTTTTCTAATACGGTCTTTAGATCATCCATCTGCATCTGTCCCGGTGCGGACGCTTTCTCATGTGAACCGAAGGTCACACAGGAGCCAAACACCTCACCGCAAAGTCTGCTGATCACTCCGTCTTTTCCCATGGACATCGTGATCGCCGGTGTATCGTGATGCTCTTCCACAAAACTCTCCGTGGCACTTAACAGATTTAAAACATCCAGCCGGTTTTGCGGCATCACTGCAAGTTTCACGATATCGGCACCGCCATGGTACATTTTTTCTAAGATCATCTGCAATACACCTCTCTCCGGTGTCTTTTCAAAATCATGATGGGAGCAGATGACCGTCACACCACAGTCCTTCATTCTTTGGATGGCTTTTTTCGGTTTTTCATATTCAAAATATTCAATATCTACAAAATCGGCCACTCCTGTCTTTGCCGCCGCTTCGTTCAGTTCTAAGACCTCTGCCGGTTTCATCTGTAGCTGTCCACCCTGCATCTTAGAGCGGAAGGTCAGTAAGAACAGCGTATTTTCCACATAAGGGCGGATTTCTTCGAGAACACTCTTCACTGCCTCTTTATCCGTTACCTCTGAAAACCAGTCCATCCTCCACTCGATCATATCTACGTTTTGTTCTGTTAATATGCGGATCTCTTCCACGATTTTCTCTTGTGTCTCCTCTGTTACCGGAACACAGATGAGCGGGGTGCCGGTTCCGAGGATTTTTCCTTTTTTTTCAATGATTCCTGCCATGATGTTTCCTCTTCCTATTTTCCTATTGATTTTTAGTTATATTCAGTTATTCGT
>ENA-OZFX01000546-OZFX01000546.1-human-gut-metagenome-genome-assembly--contig:-NODE-546-length-21094-cov-6.500927_pt1 | contig 21094 bp, 19 predicted proteins | sample MGYA00244651_ERZ653648 | MGnify/ENA primary metagenome ERZ653648 (study PRJEB26926, sample SAMN06164910) | human gut metagenome | biome: ENVO:00009003; feature: ENVO:2100002; material: ENVO:00002003...
CTCCCGTCTCCTGCGCCCCTCCCGGAACTGTCCACATCAGTGTAGCCAATCCAGCCTTGAGCCGGACATCGCCGCGCGGGCGGCCCTCTCCGCGTCCGCCTCGTCGCACTTTCCCTGCCTCGGGCGCCTCCTCTGCATCCTCGCCGGGGAGAGCGCCTCGCGCACGGGCATCCCCAGCGACGCGAGGTGCCTGGTGAGGCCCGCCCCGTAGGACGACGTCCCCTCCATCGCGATGCAGGCCGGCTCCCCGGCCGCGGCGATCGCCCCGGCGAGCGCCTCGTAGCCCGCCGCGTCGGCGGGGAACTGGCGGGACAGGACCTTGCGGCCCCTCCAGTCCAGGACGTACAGCCAGTGCGAGTCGGCGTGGGTGTCGACCCCGCAGAAGACCGGCCCGCGGGCGTCGGGTGTCGATTCGTTTTGCATGTCTCGCTCCGTTCTTTCCGTGCTCGCCTGGACCGGGCAGACGGCACACTGACGGGGCGCGATAGAATGCGGTTGTTCGGGTCCGCGGTATCGCTCCATGCTCCTATTAGGTCATGCGGCGGTCTCGGCTCGCCGCGGCCCGCGCGGGACATGTCAGGAAACGAGGGCAGCCCTGTGGGCGCCAGCGGAATGTGGGGTCACCGCGCGGTCCGCATCTGATGGTGTCGACGTCAATGGTATACGGGTGCATCATCGACGTCTTCAATACAGAAAATATCAGTGTGCGGAATGTACGGATTGCTGCCGTATCCTTAGTAATAAAAACTGTCCGTTCAGTAGTAGGGGCGCGCCGGCGTTAGCCGGTGCGCCCCTACTTTGGGAAACATAAAACTCGCTTTTAATCGGTTGCCTGCGTAGCTCAAAGCGGGAACAACCGCCATGACGATGCATGCGATACCGAGCAGCGGTGCGCGGCAGCTATAAGCGCTGCTCCTAGCAGGAATAGCGCTAATGAGGCGGCGATCCAGTTGCTGTCGGCGGTCTTGGGGAGCGTGGCGGTGGCGGCGCCGGCAGCCTTGGCCTTGGATGGCGTGGACACCGTGGTCCTGTTTACTGTCGTTTTGGTTGTCGTGATCGTCTTGGGCGTCGCAGTCGCGGGCTTCAGGGCGGGATCCGTCGCGGACCCGGCACCGGGCTGCCCACCGGCAGGACCGGCGCCACCAGCCGGCTCGCCCGCGCCACCGGGCACCCCGCGCCCGTCGGTCTCCCCCGCCGGCGCCGTCGCGCCCTCGGGCTCAATCACCACATGCGGAGCCATGGCCCCGGAGGCATCCACCACGCCGCCGGCGCCAAAGGCCCCGCCCGCAGGCGCCACAAACCGCGCGGACACAAGCGACCCGCCCGCGCACGCAACGCCGCCGTCGGCGCCGGTCGCATCGAGCCACGAGGCGTCGACGGAAAGCCGGCAGCCGGCCGCACCCTCGCCAAGACCTGCGTCCTGCAGATACACACCGTAAGCGCTCACGCCCGCCCCGGACCCGGCGCCCGAGGCAACGACGCGTCCGCCGCCGCGCACGGCCATGTCGCCTGCGATCACGCCCGCGACCGCCTCGTCGGAAATATCGGCCCCGTCCGCCCGCGCGTCGACGGTGCAGCCGTCCACCACGAGCGCCTGTGACACGTGGATACCGCACTGCGAGCCCGTCGCCGTCAGGGTCCCGGTGCCGCGAAGCGTCAGGTTGCCCCACACCTCCATGCCGCACAGCGTGATGTCCGCATCGGGCGCATGCGACTTCGTCACGGAGTTTTGTCCGGTCAGGGTCACCACCAGGTCGCCATCAGCGCCGATGGCCTCGCCAGAAAAGCCGTTAAGCTCCAGGTGGTCGGCATCGGTCCAGGCCCAGCCGGGGCCGGACACGCCCGGCTCGTAGTACGTCGCGCCCGCGATGATGAGGCTCTCCGCGCCCGCGGCATAAGAAGGCCCGCCCAGCAAAACGCATATGCAGGCCATGGCAATAATCGCAATGTAATGACGGCTGGTGTAGGACTCGGCAGCAAACATACCCGCTCCGATCTTCGCAGAGCCAATAGAATGTGCACCAGAAAATGCCCTGGTAGCAGCAGTTATTAGTTTAGCGAGATCAATGCAGAAACAAAGAAAATGCCCCAGAGAAGTGCCAATAATTAGGTGTAAATCGTTTTGCCAATCGGTGAAAGGAGGGGTCTTCAATATAGGTCAGCTGCCAGTAAGGCCCATAATCCACCTCGTAACATCATACGGCCGCATTAATCTTCACTCTCGGGGGGGGGTAATTACCGTTCAAAAGTAATCGGAATCCTCAGACAGTTCTTGAGTTTTTTGAGAGAAGAATGTATTGCATTAAAAGCTGTCAATTCAAAAAATCATCGACCGTGACATACGATCTCCTCATGGTCCTCGCTGTTAACCTCATTCTCTACAATTGCTTCAAGCCCCTGCAGCCTTTTTAACATCATATAGGTGCAGATCACGGTAAGTCTGTAGGCGAAAGCGACATCTGCGGAACCTTGGTATTGACGACCATGGATGCAATCGTTTCTGATGTTATATCCGTTAGAAGAGTACATAACTAAGTAGACAAATAGGAACTCTCCGCATCCTTGGATAGTTCCCGTAAGTTCACGAACGCTTCCAATGAGGTCAGCCAAGACGCCTGATACTTCCCTAAGCTTGTAAAAGGAATCCCTATTTGCTTGGAAGGGAACAATGGAAAACATCTCTCCTATGTTTCTAATAGTATTTTCAAGAATAGGAAATAGCTGCGTAAGATGACCGAGGGTCGGCCTGTTGCCAGGATTGGGCAAAAGCTCGTATTGACTTGGAGCAAGTGTAACCACCTTGTCATAAACGGGCTCTATGACGACCATGCTGCAAACCAACTGGATATTCTTGTTTAGCTTTTCAAAGAAACCGTCAAGCATAACTTGCTCACTAAGATGATTGATGAAGCGATAAGAACGCTCCTTGTAAACCCGTTCGACTTCATCTGCAATCATTTTATCGATCGAGCGCGCATCATCTTCTATTATTACGTGAACGTGATTGGGATAGAATTCACTGACTGTTGTCTTGCCAAAAAGGTAAACAATTAACTTCTTAGACATGTCCTCTAAGCTGGATGAAATTGAATCATCGGAAAGCTGCAATAAAGATTGTGCAAATCCGTGGGGCGATTCTAGGAACTGCTTATTTAGCATTTTGATTTTCGTGTTCGGAATGGAGAATTCTCGCGTAAAACAATGCATTCCTGATACAACTTGACTGTAGTATTTATCTTGCCAAGCATGTCTAAGAGCAATAATTACTTTCTTAACCCAATTGTTATTCACTCTAGGGTTGCTCATAACATCTAATAAAAACATCATTGCAGAATAGAACAGCTCAGCAGTTTCAACATCGCTATGCCCTGTGTGCTTATAGAATAAGTCGAGTGCGTACGCCGCATCCTGCTGATTGCAGTACTTAGCGCTTAGAGGGTTTTCAAATAGGGCTATCAGGTCGTGTGTAGTATTGACTTTCTTTAAGTTTTCGGCAAAGAAAGCTTGGCATTTCGTTTTAAATAGACGTTTTTGCTCCTTTGTCATCGGAATTGAATGTTCCGACATATAGCGAAGATCGTTGTAATCGGTGCGGCCTTTTAGAAGCTCATTCATGCTTCGGAAATAAGCTGTCTGAGCCTCTTTGCAAAATATCGATTCCCTCTTTAGCTGAGTGACAAGATCAATTGCTGTGCACTGAAGACGGTACAACGGTTCGCTATTTTCTACTATTCGCTTGGCGTTGTTTGTGGCTAGTTCGACTAAAATGCTTTGGCTACGGGTCGAAGGAATCTTATTCCATTTCGCAAATTCTATAGACTCAAGTAAGCATATCGCACGATCATCTTCAAAGATATCCTTTGCTTTTAGGAACATGCCTTCTGTCCATACAGAGCTATATGACGATTCTTCACCTTCACCAAGGCCAATCAATGGAGTCAGTTTTCCATTTTGGTAAGAACTCCTAAAAGCATCGCAAAGAAGAGCCTCCTGCCATGTTTGAAATAGCTCCCGATCAACGTCTTTAAAACTGAGGAAATCAGCATCAAAGTTGTCATCCATCAGTTTAATAACGCTATCGCATTTGATTGGTACATCGACGCACTTAAGATTGCGCCGAAGCGTTTCGGCAACTAGTTCAATTCCCGATAAATTGATTCTCCCGGTTAAGTATTCAAGTTTTGACCATTCATCGTTTAGCGCAGTAAGGTCATACAGCTGGTGGAGATTTGAATAAAAAATGGGACGGGTATCAATAAGGGCATTTCTGCCAGTCAATTTATTGAAAAGGAAAGTTGCATAGGACGCTACGCCAAGCATGCCGAAAAACCCAACATGTTCATCAAAATCTTCTGGCTTGGTCATTCCACTTCTGAGGAGGACGCAATCGTACAACTTTACCAACCACATTGATGAAATATCTGGTTTGAAATCGCCAACCAAATCGACGACGGTAGCAAGAAAAGCAAAGGGTTCATGAAGCGATGCCAATACGCCTATAAATTCATTTACTGAAGTGATTTCTTTGGGTGCAGAGAAGCGTTCTTCAGTGCATTCAATTAGCCACTGCCAATTTGATGATTTGTTTATCCGTTCTTCGGTAAACCTAACCTTGATATCATGCTCGTAATAGCCAATCCCCTTCGCCATTTTCATGTCCTCTTTCACATTCGCTTGTTTGTACCAATTGTCATGCTAAACATATGGAATAGATAGTGCATTACAAGCAATATTTGCTTCTAGTTACAAACGTACTGATGCTTCAACTACGAAAATTAGCGCAATAATTGAAATCGCCCCCTAGGGAACTAATATTGTCCCCAGGGATCGATTAATTCGTTATTTTTGACTTTATAACAGTTTAGATAACAGGTGATGAGTCGGGGACCGCAAGGCCCCCGAATACTATGTCCTTCCGAGCCAAACAGTGAATTTGCCCGAGTGCCAACCCGGATCTTTGTTTGGCGACAATCCCTCCGGGCGGGCGTTCAGGCGGATGGGACAGATCCATATGGGAAAGGCAAACCCCTTCGGGGCGCTCGTGGCAGGCCTCCACGCCGACGAGTTCCTGCTGCACTGAGAAGCCGTCGACGAGACTCGTCGCTGCGGCGGGAGGCTCACCTCCCTCACGAGCGCCATCCTTGAGCACTGCCGAAAGGTGCTCCCTGTCTGGGTCACTTTCATTAGACTCATGCGCCCCATCGTCCCCGTGAGTGCGCGGCGAGCTGTGCGGCGTCAGCCACAAGACGGACTTCGAGCGGCGGCGCCGCGCGCTCGCCACGGTAACCGGCTACCAGGACCGGTTTGTACTGTGCGACACCTTCTGGATTGACGAGACCCACATCAACGACACAGACCCCTCCAAGGGTTACAAACAGGTGCATAAGCGTGGTCTATCCCGACAAAGGCCGTGCGTCTGAGTCGCCTTCGATGTCCATAAGAACCCCGTCGCGGTCGTCCTCGGCCACGGGAAGCCCAGCTCGGCGCGCGTAAGGAAGGCCATGGGCAGCAGAATGTTGCCCGGGTCGCTGCCCATCCACGACCTTAAGAAGGCGCACAACGCGTTGGTCAGGGACGGCGGGCTCGAGAGCGAGGCATACTGGCCGACGTGAACGACCCGGTCTACCTAGAGCGGATGGAGATGGCGAACGACCTGTGCTCTTGGCTCAAGCGCTACCTTTGGCGCTTCACGGGAATGCCGCCGCGGAACCTGCAGGCCTACCTCGACTGGTACGTCTAGCTCTTCCGGGTCAATCAGGCCAGGGACAGATGGGACCCGACCGAAAGGGTGGTGCGTCATATCCTGATGACGGACGCGACTTACCGCAGCTTGGGGTAGGTGCGGTAAGTCGCGTTATCTGAACCGTTGCATTACTAATCATCCCGTAATCCATCAATTTACTCAGCGCCATATAGGGCCTGCTAGTTGTATTTGCCGCTGAATTGCATCCCGCTTGTTTTGCTGACATAGAGTCTTGTATGACGCGGCAAGAGCGTCTTCTTTCTCAAAGAGATCTTTCCGTTGATTGGGCTCATCTAACTTTTCAGAAGCCTGTACAAGCGTCCATTGATATTCCTTTGCACTCTGAGACATCTTATTTAATAGAATCTGATACTGATACATTGAAAACAAAAGGGATTGATAAGCTTCTATGAATTCGGCTATTGCGTCTCCGCTCTTTCCTTTGAAGCAAAATCTTGCCTCCATGGCGAGCGATTTCATTTCATCAAGTTTTAAATGCAATTTAAGTTGAGGGTCGGCATCTAACACCTTATTAATTGAGGTTGAAATTGATTGCAGGTACGTTGTGTTAGTCAGCAATTCAAATAGTAGGCCGATAGCCATTTGCGGCTCGTCACCATGTTCCAAGTTCTTCGCGTTTTTTGCGTAAACGCTCATGAGTTTATCGACGGTTATCCAAATATTTAAACGTCGATTAAATAGAGACTGTTTATTACTGAGACGAGCTTGATAACAAGAAATGAACAATGCGATGATTGCGACAATAGCTGAGATATACTCAGGTAGATTTGTAAGATCCATTATCTCCTTCGCCACTAAAACGCATTTGACAACAGCATGATTATCGCTCTGCATTCAGGATTCTCTGATTCAGCTTCCAAATAGTGGGACTATTCGAAAGGTTCTCCAGCAAGGAGGAGAAATTGGGCGAATAGCACTGCTTGCTCCAAAAGAAACAATCGCTCCGCAGCTTAGACGCTCCGTACAAGTAAGCCCGGGTGCTTTGTCGTCAAACAACAAAACGTGGACGCATCGCCTTAGCTGATGCATCCACGTGTTCAGGAAAGATAAACTTGTTGTAGGGTGAACCCGGCAAATTAGGGAAAACCCTCTTCCCTAGTCCCGCTTAAACACATCCCTCGTGTAGACCTTCCGCCACGCCAGCAAGCTCGTCGCTCCAGTGGTTGGCTACGATCACGTCAGAGTCACCTTGAAGGCTTCCAGGTCGTGCGTGACTTGAGACCCGAAGAACCGATAAGGATTAAAGTTAATAGCAACATTGACCCATTCAAAATAAACCGGAGAAGGGAAGCAAGTTAGAAATCGCTAAAACGGCCGGCAGTCGCTAACACTCGGGCGAGCGTTCGAGCCTCCGTTTAAAAATGATGCTAATAAAGCACCGGAATGGTTATTTCCAGCTAGTACGAAGTCCTTCATCTGGCTTAGAAGCGTAATAAGGACGCGGCGTATCCCTTAAAATAATTCTAGGCTTATCCAGAACGACAGTTGAATTTTCGGGTATATCCTCGAAGACAACGCAATTAGCCCCGATGTTCACATTGTTTCCGATACGAATGGCTCCAAAAATCTTGGCACCCGGTCCAATGTAAACATTATCCCCAATAATTGGTGCTCCGCCTCTGCTCCTTCCGACGGTAACCTGCTGCGAGATGGTTACATTGGAGCCAAATTGAGCACCGCCGGCAATAATGATCCCGTTAAGACCGTGCGTCGTTAAATTAGGAGGCGTTTTAAAATTCTCAATTATTCTTCCGTTTGAATCATCAAAACCTAACGCAATATCGGAGCAAGACCTACGAAGTTCCTTCTTGTAATAAATCTTATAAAACAATTCCTTTACGGGACCAACAGAACGGAGGCAGAGCGCATGACGAACGTTCCAGAAATATTCATGATCGTAATCTTTAAATATTATTCTTTTGGCAACTCGTAATAAACGTGGCTCGACCATACAATCCCCTTTAAATTTCAAATAAGTCCTGCTCATTGCTGTAATCCGCAAGCTGCTGGAATGAAGCTTCAAGACAGTAAAGTGGCTCCCAGCCAAGCGCGCGCAACTTAGCAGAACTCAAACGCAAATGCACGTCGGGGGCATAGCCAGATGAATTGGAAATGTCCTCATCGATGACCACATGAGATTCTTTTCCGCCAAGCGCACGAATCGCAAGCTCGGCAACTTCCCGAATAGTGCCATGAGATTCCTCATTGGCAACGTTGTATGCCTGCCCTGACTCTCCCTTGGCAAGCAACAAGAGCAAAGCTGCAATGCAGTCGATAGAGTTGACGTAATTACCCTCCGAGAACCCCTTGGTCTTAAGGACGATATCCCTACCCTGCGTTGCCGAACGCGCAAACTGGAAAAAAGCGCGATTCTCGCCTGGCAAAACACCAGCGCCAAATGTCTGAGCCAGTCGTGCGGTGCAGACTGAAACGTTAAATTGCGAAGCAAACGAATTGCAGAGGCATTCGCAAAAACGCTTTGACTCCGGATAGCAGGAACGAGCGGAAGAGATGTCCAGATAACCCAGAGCGCCCTCATCAGCGACTTGACCCTCGGACAGCGAACCGTAGAATTCCATCGAAGAAATGAACACCATGCGCGCTCGGTTCTTACGGGCCAAATCGAGCATGGACCGCGTGCCGTTAACCGACGTATCCATAACGGCGACAGGCTGAGACACCATAAGCTTAGACTTGGTAATCGAAGCAGCGTGCAAAATGTAGTCGCAAGCAATGTCCGGGCAATTGACCTCCGAGAGATCCTGCTCTGCAAAAGCGACAGTTGACGATAGGGCCGTGCCGAACAGGCCGCGCGCCTTACCAATGCTGCGCACTATCCCGATCACCTTTATATCCAAGCCAAATCGATCATTCGCGTAGGCAAAAGCTCTACAGGCAAGAGATCCAATAAGACCGGTGGCACCAGTAACGACCACAGTCTTTGACGCAAAGGGCGTAAAAAGGGTCTTATCAATTCTTTCAAATGCAGAAGTAAGAACCTGAGATTCCATGACAGCTCCTAAAGACCGTAAATCTGATGATTCTCACGCGAATCGAGTACGGCGCGCATCGCAAAGACATCGTCGGGCGTTGTGACCTTGATATTTTCTTCAGGACCATCAATGGGCGTAAGCTCGAAACCGTACTCCATCATCATGGAGGCAGAGTCAATATAGTCATTCCTGCCGACGTCTATAGCACCTCGATGGGCAGCAATAATATCCTTCAGCCAAAAACTCTGAGGTGCACGAGCGAGCCTCAGCATAGAACGAGAGGGAATGGAAGATACATGAGAAGTGTCGTCCACTTCCAAGACAGTCTCCTTTGCCTTAACGCAAGTTATCGCAGAACCGTTCTGCTTGACCGAACGAATATTAGCCGTAATAACGTCTTGATTGATGAGAGGACGAACGCCGTCATGGATCAAAACAATAGAAGGCTCGTCGCCAGCAATAGATTCTGCAGCGCAAAGACCATGATAGATTGATTCCTGGCCTGTCGAGCCACCGGGGACAACTCGCGCGACCTTTGACATACCGCTATCAGCGAGAAGTTTCTGACAATAATCGACCCAATCAGGGACGCAAGCGACAACAATCGAGTCGACGTCAGGATGATCCTGAAAATGTCGAACGGTCCTCACGATTACAGGCTCGCCATGAATAATAAGAAACTGTTTAGGCAACTCCTTTGAACGCATTCTGCTACCGACGCCACCGGCAAAAATCACTGCAATATTCATCTTTCAAGGTTCCTTTTCTATTCGTTATTTAACGCGCCAGGCTTTTAACCCGTGGGTCTGGCGTTTATCCTCAGGAGGTAATTGCATATAGTCACCGTAAATGCCCGTAAGGTATTCATCCCAACAGGATGGGCAAGGGAATTTAACGCCCTCGAATTCAAGCATTTCTTTTTCCTCAAAGCCTTCAAGCGGCATCGCCTCACCCGGACCATACATCCCCCAGGTAACGCCGCCTACGCGCATTGTTGAACCATACGGCACCTTTTTTCCGTAATTATTGAGAGCTCGCGCAAGGGAACGCTTGATAAAAGGGATGCGGGCAATTGGCCCAAACATTTTTTTTATGTACTTGCGCAATAGGCTCGAACCTGTATTTGAGGAAGAACTTGCAAGAAAAAGCCTGGTCCTAAGTGCATTTACCTTGTTATACAGCGAGGTCAAATCACCGTCAGGAAGCCCGTCGACCGGAAACACGTCAACCCACAAATATGAAGGGTAATACTCCATGCTAGCGTCGACACAAATGGAGGTATCAGCCGCTTTTAGAAGCGGAGAGTCGAGAGGATCGACACCACAATAGCCCAGTAAACTAAATCCAGTGTTTAGAAAAAAATCATCAGCGAGACGGCAAAGGCGATCGTAATCCGGTCGTGGCATAACAACATCGATATCGTCATCCCAGGGTATAAAACCCTTATGGCGAACCGCACCAAGAAGTGTACCGCCACAGAGAGAATAGCTCAGATCCTGCTGTTCACAATAATTAGCAAATGCCTTAAGTATCGTGAGCTCCCCAGATTTAACCTCATCCGTTGTCAGAAATTGTTTGGATGAAACGGTCTCGTTATTCACTACCTACACCCTCTTAAGCCTTGAGAACTCTTATTGAATAGAACAAGCGACTGACGCAAAGAATTCCTTCCGTGATGACTCGAATGGCGCATATTAAAGCCATCGAGGCAATTCCGGAAAAGGAAACAAGTAGAAGTGAGGTATTACAAAATAATGAGCTAAATACGGTCGTAGCCGTAATTTCCTTTACCATTCCAGCGGCACCAAGAACAGGCCATCCAAGCAGCATTCCAAAGAAACTAAAGAACAGAACCGGAGAAACCGCCGCCACGACCCAAGAGCCTTCCAAATAGCCATTTCCACCCAACACGAGGAAAATAACGTTGTGCAGAATCGCAAAAGCGACTGTGCCCACGAGCACAACAGGGAACGCGATAATCGCTATCTTTCGAACAAATCTAAAGTCGTTCGTTTTAACCATGTGGGGATACATGCTGTTGACAATAGGCGAATACAAAGATTGAACAGCCGAAACCGCGGTCATAGCTAGAGACCAATATGAAATCTGAGCAGCATCGGTAATAACAACACCAATTAAAAGCGTAGTAAATCCCGTAAATACTGACGCTGCCATATTTGAGAAACAATATAGAGCCGAAGTCTTTAATTCCGAAAACGCAGACCTCATCGGAACAAACGCAATAGTTGTTCCGAAAAGTCGATTAGCCGCTAAAAAAGACCATACCAAAGCAATTACATTCGAAATAATATCGAGAATTGGAACCCAAATAATATCGGCAAGCGAATGAACGAAGACAAAAGTGAGCGCAGTAGAAAGCCCCTTAGAAACGAAATATCGCGTGGTAATGGGCCTCATGTTCTCATGACCTTGAAACATAAAATCAGGAGCAAGCGCTTTACCGCAGACAGCCACAAAGGCAAGCATGGTATAGAAAAGATTTGCGGCAGTAAGCGGGATGAACGAAGCGATTATATACACAACTAAGCTAGCAAGCACGCAAAGAAAAAGACGAGCTTGAGTCACAGCGCCAATTGCTCGGTTTTCATCATTTGTAGAGGTAGAGGCCGCGATTCGCTTAGTACCTGAAAGATTGAAACCAAAATCAACGAACATCTGAGCGAACGTCATAAACGAAACTACGTACGCATAGACTGCATAACCCTCCGGCTCAAGAACGCGAGTGAGATATGGCATCGTAATAAGCGGAAACAGATACTTAACGATTTGCAGCCCGTACTGCCAGACAGTGTTTTTGTAGAAAGATTTATGTGACTTTATTGATGACATAAAGCTCCATTAACGCTTAGAAGTTTTAGAACGTGAGTCTTTTTGGGTCGGTGAATCATTGGCCGGGTCAAGTCCACTCGCCTGCCATCAAGCGCATCACGGATGCGCCACTTGGTTAAAGGCATGCAAACTACAGTAACTAGCGGTTGCAATTAACAATCCTCTATTTCCATTCCGTATGTTCTTGGACAAAAGCGCTGTAAGGAAACACAACATTGCCGTAATAAACAAACATGAGGTAAAAGCAGCAGGCGAGCAGGCATACCAACGAAATGCAGCGAAAGCTATGCAATAGGTAACAAGCAATTTGGAAGAATTAATCAAATTCAATATCGAAATAGGACGCGAATACTATTTTGGAGCGCCTATATTCTTCAGGGGTTTAAATCGGCTTCAAGAATGAAAGGTAATAATAACTTGTAGAGTAATGGTATATGTCACTTGTATTGAACACAGAAATATATGGATAATTAAAAACGCTTATTTCCTCGATATATTTAGATTGATCGATTGCAGCAGATATATTCTTTAAGTACATAACTAAACACATTGAGATGATACAGAGCAGTAGCACAGAACCTTGCCTTGACTGGCCTTTTAAGAGTGCTGGCAATAATGCGCACTCAATTGCCAGCAAAGGCGCTGCAAGACGCGACGAAATTAGCTCGTTGCTCATAAATACGAGATAAATGCAAAACCCAATCGAATAACATTTGAATAAGAGCTTTGAAGATGTATCAACACTATTCCGTCCCGAATAAAGCATCACAGTTATGGAATAAATTACCAGCCTATAAATCAAGGCCAAAGGATTGGCGCCGCTTGTCTCATATGAAATACCAATTAATGAAACAATGTATTGAAGTACAAAAGAAAGACCAACTCCGATGCAAACCGAAGCTACTATTAAAGTAAAAATATGCTTGATTTGAATTTTTTGAACAACCAACAGTAGCAATAACGCTAAAGCTCCGCTATGAATCGTCGAAAGCAGTAAATCGAGCAATATGAACTTGCCATGTTGCTCATTTTCAAGCATGGGAAGCATTAACCCAAGGAATACGGCTACCACCAATCCTTGTCTTAATGCAGAAAAGAAGTAAACGAAGTATATTACAGGACATGCAAGCACTAAACTCAAAGCTCTATTTGGAGAATATCGTTTCAAGAATCTGCCCAGAAAGTACATTTCTAATACTGAAATTAAAATGGACAAAGAAATGAAATCGAAGCCAAGGCTACGCCATAAATTGTTAATTAATTTCCATCCAAATTCTGAGTGAAATGCTTCAGTGTAATAGATGCTATTTAAGTTAATAGTGACAGGCGCAGACATAAAAATATAATACGCCAACCAATCAGTACCTTGCGCGTATCGAAAGGTTAGGAAAGAAGCTAAACAAAGAAACGAAAGTCCGTAAGAGATACGCTCCCATTTCGGATCAGATCCAAAGGCTGCGCATACTGCAGCGAGCAGAAATAGCCAAAGATATAAACTCATGGGCACTCCCGTTATGTCAATCTAATATGATTGATTATAGAAAGATTGAATTCAACGCTCTGGTTGGCCTCGATGACAATCGATTCCTTTTTCCGGATTGTTTCCCTACACCTGCCCGTATCGTAGGTCACTACAGGCGCCCCGCACGCCTCGGCCTCAAGGTTCACGGTGGGGTAGTTGTCCTCAGTCGTGGGGTTGAAGAAGACGTCTGCCGCCGTATAGATCGTGGCGAGCTGCTCGCGCGAATCGGTACGGCGAATGCCGATGACACCTGCTGGGAGCCGCCTGATCTGCTTCCCAGATAGTCCCACGAGCACGATCGCGTACTTCTCGTTGTCTATCTCTCCTGCTAGACGTATGAAGTCGCCGAGTCCCTTGCGCTCAGTCCAGGGGCTCGCGACTCCCAAGATCATGAAACGGTTGCCAATACCGTAGCGATCGCGGAAGTCACTCGGGGTAGGCTTGAATACGCTCGTGTCAATAGTGTTGTGACGCACTTCGATAGGATAATCCTTGAGGAAGCTCTCCCCCACCAGGTCGGCAAGCCACTGCGACGGCGCTATGAGCTTCATGCGCTCAGCCGGCACCAAGTTAAAGAAGTGCTTCTTCGCGTCAAAATTCCACGTGCAAGAAGCCTTGGAGAATGTTTTGGGATAGGCATGCAGTTGCGAGCACGGCTCCCCGTACGCGCAATGGCCCGTAAAGGCCCAACAATCATGCAGGGTCCATTCGACCTTGCACTCGTGCGCGGCAAGCCACTCAAAGAGCATCTCAACGTTTACATAGTACCCATGGATGTTGTGCAGATGCACTACGTCGGGGTTGATCTCGTCTAAGCGAGCAAGCAGGCGCCTTGTCGCCGCCTTGGAGTGGAAGCCTGCCTTGCCGTCGATTCGCGTCTGCAGCGCATCCAGACGCGAATCGATATCGGTCGAAAAGCGACACTCGTGCTCGCCCTCGGCCGTACGGCCGCGACCCCAGAAAACGAAGGAGTCATTGCCCGCCGTCAGCAACTTGCGGTGCTCCTTCATCATAATGCTGCCGGTCGAGCCATTTGGCACCGTGTTTATGTGGGCATAAACAGTCACTACAGACTCTTCCTCCACACCATCTTGTCCACGACGCCGGTGTAGCTCTGGATGATCTTGACCACCTTGGTGGAAACGGTCTCGTCGGCGTAGTCGGGAACGGGCGCCTCGGGCAGCGACCCCTCCGCGTCGAGCTCGACGGCAGTGTGGACCGCCTGGAGCAGTCCCCTCTCAGAGATGCCGGCCAGCGTGAAGCAGGCCTTGTCAAGCGCCTCGGGGCGCTCGGTGGAGGTTCGGATGCACACCGCCGGGAACGGGCGGCCGACGCTCGCGAAGAAGCTGGACTCCTCGGGCAGGGTGCCAGAGTCGGACACCACGGCGAAGGCGTTCATCTGGAGGCAGTTGTAGTCGTGGAAGCCCATGGGCTCGTGCATGCGCACGCGCGGGTCTAACTGAAAGCCCGTCGCCTCTAAGCGCTTGCGGGAGCGCGGGTGGCAGGAGTACAGGATCGGCATGTCGTATTTCTCCGCGAGCGCGTTGATCGCGGAGAACAAGCTCGTGAAGTTGGCCTCGGTGTCGATGTTCTCCTCGCGGTGGGCCGAGAGCAGCATGTAGCGCTTGGGCTCAAGGCCGAGCTCGGTAAGGACGTCGCTCGCCTCAATCTTGTCAAGGTTCGCGCGCAGCACCTCAGCCATGGGCGATCCCGTGACGTAGGTGCGCTCGGGGGCGCAGCCGGTGTCCTTGAGGTAGCGACGGGCGTGCTCGGAGTAGGCCAGGTTGACGTCGGAGATGACGTCGACGATGCGGCGGTTGGTCTCCTCGGGCAGGCACTCGTCCTTGCAGCGGTTGCCCGCCTCCATGTGGAAGATGGGGATGTGGAGCCTCTTGGCCGCGATGGCGGACAGGCAGCTATTGGTGTCGCCCAGGATGAGGAGGGCATCAGGCCGCGTCTCCACCATCAGCTTATAGGAGGACGCGATGATGTTGCCCACGGTCTCGCCGAGGTCCGCGCCCACGGCGTCCAAGTAGACGTCAGGGTCGTCCAGCGACAGGTCGCGGAAGAAGATGCCGTTGAGCGTGTAGTCGTAGTTCTGTCCGGTGTGCGCCAGCAGGCAGTCGAAGTGGCGGCTGCACTTCTTGATGACCTCGGACAGGCGGATGACCTCGGGGCGAGTGCCAACGATGATAAGCAGCTTCAGGCGGCCGTCGTCCTTGAATGCGATATCGGAATAGTCCTTGCCCATGCGGCTAGACCTCCTCGTAGTAGGTGTCGGGGTGCTCGGGGTCGAAGGGCTCGTTGGCCCACATGACTGTCACGAGGTCCTCAGTGTCGGACAGGTTAGTAATGGAGTGCGTGTAGCCGGGGATCATCTCCACGGCGCGCATATCCAAGCCCCTCACGACGTACTCGTCGACGGGGAACGGGTTGCCCTCGGCGTCCTCTCCCACCTTCCTGAGCTTGATGGATGCGGTGCCGGAGACCACCAGGAACCTCTCCCACTTGGACATGTGCCAGTGGTTGCCCTTGATGATTCCGGGCTTGGAGATGTTGATCGAGACCTGGCCGCGCTCGGGCGTGCGAAGGAACTCGGTGAACGAGCCACGGACGTCCACGTTGGGCTTCAGGCCATAGGCGAAGCATCCCGGCTCGTAATAAGAAAGGAACGTGCTCCAAAGCTTCTTTGAGAAGGAGCCCTCGGTAAGGTCGAGAACTGAGAGCGTCTCGCGGCTGTCGCGGAAGCAGCCCAGCAGGTAGACGATCTCGCCCAGGGTCTTCACGTCGGTGCCGGGGACGTAGCAGAAGTCCTCGCCCTCGATGCGTCCGAGCCCCTCGTATCCGCAGCGGTGCTCCTGCCCCAGCAGGGCGCCCAGCATCTCGTCGACGAGGTCGTCGATGTAGAGAAGCTCAAGCTCTACGTTGGGGTCGTTGACGGTGTAGGGGCGGCCGTTGGCGATGGCGTCGCAGAAGGTGGCGACGGCGGAGTTGTAGCGCGGGCGGCACCATTTGCCGTAGAGGTTCGGGAAGCGGTAGATGAGCACCGGCGCGCCGGTCCTCTCAGAGTACCCACGGAAAAGGGCCTCCCCCGCCAGCTTCGACTCGCCGTAGACCGATCCCTCGAAGCGGCCCGAGAGGCTCGCCTGCGCCGAGCTGGAGAGCATGACGGGGCACGTGTTGCCGTGGCGCTCGAGCGTCTCCAGCAGCGTAGAGGCGAACCCGAAGTTGCCCTCCATGAACTCGGACTGATCCTTGGGACGATTGACGCCGGCCAGGTTGAAGACGAAGTCGGCGCGGGAGCAGTACTCCTCCAGCTCCTCCGTCGTCGAGTCGAGGTCGCACTCCATGACCTCGAGGGGAAGGAGTGACTGGTATTTCTCGCGGCGATCCTTGCCGTCCCTTATGTTTTTCAGCGCGCAGCAGAGGTTCTTCCCGACGAAGCCCCTCGCGCCGGTGACGAGGACACGCACCCTACTGCACCGCCTCGTGCTCGCGGCCCTCCAGGGCAAGCTGCACGTACTCGGCGGTCTTGATCTTGGCGATGGTGCCCTCCACGTCGAGCCTCTCGGTGTTGTGGGAGGTGTAGGATTCGTCGGCCTGGGTCTCCACTTCGCCGTCGACAACGAACTTGTCGTAGTTCAGGTCGCGCGAGTCGCAGGCGACGCGGTAGTAGCCGCCCATATCCTCGGCGCGCAGGCGCTCCTCGCGGGTCATGAGGGTCTCGAAGAGCTTCTCGCCGTGGCGGGTGCCGATGACCTGGGTGCCCGTGCGGCCGAAGACCTCCTGGACGGCCTCAGCGAGGTCGCCGATCGTGGATGCCGGCGCCTTCTGGATGAACAGGTCGCCGGGGTTAGCGTGCTCGAAGGCGAACTGAACCAGGTCCACGGCCTCGTCCAGGTTCATGAGGAAGCGGGTCATGTTGGGGTCGGTGACCGTGAGCGGCTCGCCCTTGCGGATGCGGTCGATGAACAGCGGGATGACCGAGCCGCGCGAGCACATGACGTTGCCGTAGCGGGTGCAGCAGATGGTGGTGCGGCCGGCGCCGTTGCGGGCGTTGGCGTAGATGATGGACTCCATCATGGCCTTGGACTTGCCCATGGCGTTGATGGGGTATGCGGCCTTGTCGGTGGACAGGCACACGACGCGGTCCACGCCCTCCTCGATCGCGGCGTGCAGGACGTTGTCGGTGCCGATGACGTTGGTGCGCACGGCCTCCATGGGGAAGAACTCGCAGGAGGGCACCTGCTTCAAGGCGGCGGCGTGGAAGATGTAGTCCACGCCGCGCATGGCGTCGCGCACCGACTGGGCGTTACGGACGTCGCCGATGAAGAAGCGCACCTTGGAGGCGAGCTCGGGCGACTTCTCCTGCAGGCGGTGGCGCATGTCGTCCTGCTTCTTCTCGTCGCGCGAGAAGATGCGGATCTCTGCTAGGTCGGTGTTCATGAAGTGCTTGAGCACGGTGTTACCGAACGAGCCGGTGCCGCCCGTGATCATCAGGGTCTTGTCTTTAAATGCGTTGGTGTTAACCATTATTATTCTCCCCAGCAAGTTCCTTAAGGATTGATTCCAATTTGTCGAAAAACATCTCTTTGGAGAAATGGGATTCGTAATAGGAGCGGGCGTTTTTGCCCATTAGTTCTTTGTCGTCGCGTTCAACAAATTCATTGCAGATACGCGCCAAGCCTTCGGCATCCTCAATAGCACAACAAAGGCCGCAATGTGCTTCATCGATCACACGCTTAGTTTCACCGGAAAGTGCAGCTAATACAGGCTTACCAGCCGCAAGATATGTCGTAACTTTTCTAGGCAACGTATACGTAGCCATGGGGCTATCCTCAAACGTAACCAACATGGCTGAGGAAGCTGCATAGTAGCGAGGCATTTCCTCTATAGGCTTACGCCCATGAAAGACAACGTTCTTAGCCTTTAACGACTCGGCTAGTCGTTTGCAATCCTCGAGCCTAGAACCCGACCCAACAACATGGAATACAATTCGGTCGTTGTTGCAAAGACTGGCAGCACGGACAATAGTTGCGACAGACTGAGCCTGTCCAACGTTTCCCGCAAACGTTAGATTTGCCTTTGTCGGGTCATATCCATCGCATCCACCAGAAGCCCCTACCGTCCCAAAATTATCGTCTGCATATTGAGGAAGGTAGGCAGACGGCTCTCTATTCAAGGAAAGACTGCCTGAGAAATACTCGTCAAACAACGGCGAAGTAACAGCGATCCTGTCAGCCCGACTATAAATTCGTCTACTTACAGAAGACATCCATTTATAAGGAAGAGACTCCTGGCTAAAACCGCCCGCAGTTAAACTGATAGGCCAAAGATCAAAGCAATATAGAAGCATCTTCTTGTGATGCTTCTTGGCATAAACCAAACCTGGATCAACTTGCATAACAGGTGAAAACTGGTATCCAAGAACAACATCAAACTCATCTTTAATATCTCGTGCAAGCTTATCTGCGTTGTACCAAAAGGAAAGATAGTTTTTAACCCTGTTTGCGGCACCCGTTTTTCGAGGTGCTAAATTTGCACGCAGAATTGTTACGCCGTTACGCTTTTGAACCCGATTTTTGCCATTTCTATACTCATCAGGAATATCGGAATTGAGCATTCCCGTATTAGGCAAACCGGTCAATACGGTCACCGAATGGCCGCGCTTCACAAGCTCTTCGCATACGTCAGAGGTGTTAAAGGGCTCAGGCCAATAATGTTGGCAGACAACGAGAATATTCACTATCTCGCACCGTCTCCCGTGCTCACAACGCCAAGCGTCTTGAGCATAATCACAATGTCCATCTTGATATTTCTTGATTTAATGTACTGGAGGTCAAACATGACCTTCTCACTAGGCAGGAGATCGTATCCGCCAGTCACCTGGGCAAGGCCAGAAATTCCAGGACGCACCATGGTGCGGTAATGCCAACCATGAATTCGCTTCTCAAATTCCTCGCAGAACGCTGGACGCTCGGGGCGCGGACCGATGAGGCTCATGTCGCCTTTAAATACGTTCCAGAACTGCGGAATCTCATCTAGGCGCGTCTTGCGCATAAACTTGCCAAATGGCGTTACGCGCGGATCTTCGTCCTGAGCCCACTGGGCACCACGAGATTCAGCATCGGTATACATGCTGCGGAACTTATAAATATTAAAGACCTTGCCGTCCTTGCCAACGCGACGCTGTGCGTAAATGACCGGGCCTTCGGATTCAGACTTAATCTTGATGGCAATAACAGCCATTGGAATCGCAAGAATAATGAGCGCGCAACCGCAGGAGACAACATCAAAAAAGCGCTTGATAAAGCGATAGAAGAACCCACCGTTTACGACGGGCTCTTCTAGTTCAATGATGTCGTCACCGGGCAATAACTTTTCCAGCACGTCGGCCGGGATACCGTTTTCCGAAAGCTTAGGCTCATGCTTTCCGAGGTTGTTAAGCTTTGCAGCCTCGCATCTGTCCTCAAGCGTGACAGCGAGCGCTGCCGCATCTCCCATTTGATTGTTTTGCACGTTCTCTTCCAACACTATGTCCCCGCCTCCGAGGGTCCTCCCTGTTCCGATATGCGATCGCCTGCAACTAGGCGATCGCCTTTTTGAGGTTTCGCATTACGCGCTGCTCGGCCGAAAGCACGGCAAGGCCAACGCGGGTGGTTACGCGTCGGCCACACAGGTCGAGCTCCAGATAAGCAGTGCTCTTGCGTCTGTTAATGGTTTTGATAAGGCCTTCGTGGCCCAGTAGCGGGCCTGCCGTCACTACGACCTTGTCACCGTCTTTTAGGGCCTCGCTCATGGGCACTATGCGGTCTCCCCTATACGTAAAGCCGCCAATAAGCTGGACCTCTTCTTTTGCCAACGGCACAAACTGACCGTCCTGGGATAACACCCTGGCAAAGTCATCCATGCGCAGCAGATACTGTTGCACGGTACGGGGATCTGCCGTATCGCAGATAAGATAACCGGGAAAGAGCGGCTTGGTCGTATTGACCCATTCGCCGTGTACTTTGATCTCGGTTTGAAATTGGGGATAAAAGAGCTCCTGCATGGCACCAGCCGGCACCATACGCTCAATGCGCTCGCGCATTACGTCTTCGCGACCGTTAATGACCTGGATCACATACCACACGAGCACCACCCCCTTGCTGTCTTACGTGTGGCTCACGGGGTTTGTGTATGGCTTCGCCAGGGCGCTTGTGCGCGAAGGCGCTCCATATTCAAACCCTGAGCCCAGTTAGACAAGCACGTGGCTCTGCCCCACCGTGAACGGTATGTATAAGCGCAGTTGCTGGAGACGCGGACGTGTATCGCAAAATGACCGCGACTCCAGCTGGCTGCGTGCGACCCAGTCAAGCGGGTACAAAACTGGACCGCACGCAAACAGCTGAAGGACTGCTACGTTTTGGCATGCAATCAATTATTTATTTGCACTAAGAAATTAACTCAATACAAATAAATAACGTCGCATGACTTCTTTATTGGAGCTCGTGGTGTTTCTGGCACCGCCGTTACGGCCGGATGCTGATCGACCCTGCGCTTTGCAACTTGTTGGAGCCGCGAGCACAGTTGAACTCATGTAACGTTAGGTATCTTAGCACAAGCTGGTAGCGAAACTGATTTGGCTTATGGTGGACAACATATCGTTCATTTGACGTGCTTAAGGGGGCTGTTTTGGGATGTTGTTCACGTTAATGCAGGTTATTGGGACGCCAACGGAGATTAGAGGCGTTCCTGAAGCCCAAATGGAACGGCGATCTACACTGATAATCGCGTTTGGCTAACAAACTATGTACAGAGATGGGAAATAAATTGTGCAATTTTTTGTTGGTGTGGATTGAGTTTATGGCGCGATGTGTATTGGCATGAAAAAAGGCCTTCGGAATTCCAAAGGCCTTTGCATTCACGATGGTGGAGACGAGGGGGATCGAACCCCTGACCTCTTGACTGCCAGTCAAGCGCTCT
>ENA-OZFX01000578-OZFX01000578.1-human-gut-metagenome-genome-assembly--contig:-NODE-578-length-20434-cov-5.963345_pt1 | contig 20434 bp, 13 predicted proteins | sample MGYA00244651_ERZ653648 | MGnify/ENA primary metagenome ERZ653648 (study PRJEB26926, sample SAMN06164910) | human gut metagenome | biome: ENVO:00009003; feature: ENVO:2100002; material: ENVO:00002003...
GCCCGTGGGCCGCATCACGATGCGCTCGGCGGGCGGGGAGAAGACTTCCCCCGTCTTCCGCGCCAAAAAGCTCACGGCGGGGGAAAAGGTTTGGGAAGGGGCGCTGTTTGCGGTGGGAGAGGTCGGCATTCCAGGCCATCCCGTACTCTTGAATGCAATGTTGTGGGAGGGAACAGATGGGGATCCTTGTCGTTCTGAAAAGCTGGCTGCAAAAGATCAAAGGGACTGAGAACGTCGTCCAGTTTTTGAGCGGGAGCGAGGCGCTGCCCCTGCCGTTTTCGGGGGAAGAGGAGGCGGAGATGCTGCACCGCCTCGAAGCGGGCGAGGACGAGGAGCACATCAAGGCGCAGCTCATCGAGCACAATTTGCGGCTCGTCGTCTACATCTCGCACAAGTTTGAAAATACGGGCGTCGATCAGGACGATCTCATCTCCATCGGCACCATCGGGCTCATCAAGGCGATCAACTCCTTCCGTTCGGATAAGAACATCAAGCTTGCGACGTATGCTTCGCGCTGCATCGAGAACGAAATTTTAATGTATCTGAGGCGCACCTCCAAGCTCAAGAGCGAAGTTTCCTTCGACGAGCCCCTCAACACCGATTTCGAGGGCAACGAACTGCTTCTTTCCGATATTCTCGGCACGGACAGCGATACCGTGTACGGGAGCGTCGAGAGCGGCGTCGAAAAGGAGCTTCTGAAAGAGGCATTATCGCACCTTTCTGAGCGCGAGCGGCGCATCATGGACCTTCGCTTCGGGCTTTCGGGCGGCGAGGAGATGACGCAGAAGGACGTTGCGGACGAGCTGGGCATTTCGCAGAGCTATATCTCCCGCCTCGAAAAGCGCATCATCGAACGGCTCAAAAGAGAGATCGGGAAGCTGGTATAGAGAAAATGTTTTTGCAAAAATGCTTGACATTTTTGTCGGCATTTGCTATCATACGATCATCCATCTTTGAGGTGATAAGGGGTGCGTTCTATTTCTTGCTGAACAATCTATGGGGTCTGCGCGGGTCCTTTCGCGCGGCCTTATTCGCAAGAAAGTACGATCGCATACGATAAAGAAATACCTTGAGCACGATTTTTAGGGCTGCGAGATCGCTTTCTCGCAGCTCTTTTCTTTTATTTCGGGAGGAAACAATGTCTCTGATCAAAATTGAAGATCTGACGTTCTCCTATCCTTCGGGGACGGAAAACGTGTTTGAACATGTCAGCTTTCAACTGGATTCCGATTGGAAGCTGGGTTTTATCGGCCGCAACGGCAGGGGCAAGACGACGCTTCTGAAACTGCTTGCGGGGGAGTACCCGTACCGCGGGAAGATCGTCTCTTCCGTCTCCTTCCGCTATTTTCCCTATCCTGTAAGAGATAAGGGAAAAAGCACCGAAGAGGTGCTGGCGGAAGTGAGCCCCGAAGTGGAAGAGTGGCGGTGTCTTCGCGAGCTCTCCCTTCTCGGCGTCGACGAAAATTGCCTCAAAAGGCCGTTCGAAACGCTCTCCAACGGGGAGCAGGCCAAGGTGCTGCTCGCGGCGCTTTTCGGGGGCGGGGAGCAGTTTCTGCTCATCGACGAGCCGACCAACCATCTCGACCTTCGGGCGCGCGAACAGGTCTCTTCCTATCTCAATAAAAAGAAGGGGTTTATCGTCGTCTCGCACGACCGCAGCTTTTTGGACGGCTGCATCGACCATGTGCTCTCGCTCAACCGCGCAGGGATCGAGGTGTGCAGCGGGAACTGCTCTTCCTATTTACGCAATTTCGCACAGCAGCAGGAACGGGAGCGGCGGCAGAACGACAAACTGCAGGGGGAGATCCGCCGTTTGCAGGAGTCGAAGAGCCGCACGGCGGGCTGGGCGGACGCCGTGGAAAAATCCAAATTCGGGACGCTCAATTCGGGCCTGAAAGCGGACAGAGGGTATGTCGGGCATCAGTCCGCCAAGATGATGAAACGCGCCAAGTCCATCGAACAGCGGCAGGAGCGGGCGATCGAGCAAAAGTCGGCGCTTTTGAAAAACACCGAAGTTGAGAGCCCGCTCAAACTCATGCCGCTTTCCTACCGTTCGGAGCGGCTCGTGAGCTTTTCGGACGTCGTGCCATACTATGGGGAGAGAGCCGTGTGCGCGCCGCTCTCCTTTACCGTCGGGCGGGGGGAGCGCATCGCCCTCGAAGGCAGAAACGGCTGCGGCAAGAGCAGCATTCTGAAGCTTCTGTGTGGGGAGGATATCGCCCATACGGGGCGCGTGGAGAAGGGCTCGGGGCTCGTCATCTCCTATGTGCCGCAGGGGATCGCGCACCTCAAAGGTTCGCTCCACGGGTTTGCGGCGGAGAAGGGTGTCGACAAAAGCCTCTTGTTTGCCATCCTTCATAAGATGGGCTTTCGGGACGAGCAATTCGAAGCCGAACTTTCCTCGCTTTCGGACGGACAGAAGAAGAAAGTGCTGCTCGCGGGGAGCCTCAGCGAACGGGCGCACCTCTATATCTGGGACGAGCCGCTCAACTTCATCGATCTTCTCTCGCGCGTTCAGATCGAAGAACTTATCGAAGAATTTCAGCCGACCATGCTTTTTGTCGAGCACGACAAAGCGTTTACCGAGTATATCGCAACGAGCGTCATTTCAATGTGAATGCTTATTTTGAAGGGCGGACAGAACGCAGTCCTATATAGGGAAGTGCGTGGAGGAGCCTTTCAAAAGCCAAAATTTCCCGAGAATTTTTGGCGAAACTCGCGCAAAAACAGTTGCCTTTTTCGCAGGAATATGATACGATAACAACTGCTTTTGCAGAGATGTCTGAGTGGTTTAAGGAGCACGATTGGAAATCGTGTGACGGGGGTGACTCGTCCGGAGGTTCGAATCCTCTTCTCTGCGCCACGGAATAGCCCGCCTTTGGCGGGCTTTTTTCTTGACCTCTCGCAAGAGACAGACTGCTTATGAGCCTATATCAGGTGACTTAACGCGTTGGTTATGCTATAATACTCCCATGAACCTCAAAACAGTCATAAAATATCTTTTGATCACATTCGCTATCACTTATGTGTGTTGGTGGGGCGTGGCGCTTCTTGTCGCTTACACCGATTTCGTATATGGGGATGCCCTGCCCACGGTCATTTATGTGATCGGCAACTTCGGCCCTGCCCTTGCCGCTTTGTGCTGCATTGACGAAAGACCATACCTGCGTTCTCTGAAAAAATTTATGTTTTCCTATCAAAAACGCGGCATATGGGTCTTTCTTTTCTTCGTTATCCTGGTCGCTCTTACCTTCGGCCTCTCCTCTATGGAGTGGAACCCGCAGATGACCGTTCTGAATTTTGCCCTTTCTCTGCTCGGCTCCACGTTTATTTACGGCGGAGAGGAGGAACTCGGCTGGCGCGGGATATTGCAGCCGATCTTATCTAAGAAAATTACTTTTCCGCTTGCTTCCCTTGCGTGCGGCGTGATATGGGCGCTATGGCACTTGCCCCTTTGGTTTATTGAGGGGCATCCCAATCAGGCCATGCCCTTTTGGATCCAGGCAACATTGGGGATCTTCCTCTGCTTTTGGCTGGGGATCATCTACGAGCGTTCGGGAAGCCTTTTGCTCTGTATGCTCTTCCACGGCTTGACGAACGTCTTACTATCATCGTTTGTATTGAAAGTGAATTGTATCCTGATCTTAGGTATCGCGCTGACGACTGCCGTCGCGATCGTTCTTTGGCTGCTTGACGGAAAGCGAGCGAAGGCCCCCCGGGATCAGTCGTCGGACAAAACATCTTCATGACGGGGCGCGGCGTTTTTCTATGACGATTTCTTTCGGACAGAGGTAAGATTTTGCAAAAAATCGGAAAAATTTGATATACTTGCCCGTTGATTTGTGGTATCATCACATCAAATCGGGAAAAACAGGCACGGCTGGGCAAGAAATTTGTGCAAGCCTCTTGACCGCGGCCGCTCCGTGGTGTAAAATATATGGAGATAGGTGTTTTCCCGATCGAAAATCATCAGATCAATAGGAGGAAACCAAAATGCAAAACAATCCCAAGATGAAGGTGGGGATCGTGGCGGTGAGCCGCGACTGCTTCCCCGAGAGTTTGTCGGTGAACCGCCGCAAGGCGCTCGTTACGGCATACGAGAAGAAGTACGGCAAGGGGGACATCTACGAATGCCCCGTGTGCATCGTCGAGAGCGAAGTGCAGATGAAAGAGGCGCTTGCAGATCTTGAGAAAGAGGGCTGCAACGCACTCTGCGTGTATCTGGGCAACTTCGGCCCCGAGATCTCCGAGACCATGCTCGCAAAGGAATATGCGCAGCGGATGAACGCGCCCGTGATGTTCTGCGCGGCGGCAGAGGAGGACATCCCCACGCTTGCAGATTCCCGCGGCGACGCATACTGCGGGATGCTGAATGCGTCGTATAACCTGAAGCTGCGCGGCGTGCAGGCATACATCCCCGAATATCCCGTGGGAGATGCGGAGGAGTGCGCGGACATGATCCACGCCTTTCTTCCCGTCGCGCGCGCGGTGTATGCGGTCAAGCGCCTGAAGCTCATCACGTTCGGGCCTCGCCCCATGAACTTCCTCGCCTGCAACGCGCCCATCCAGCAGCTCTATAATCTGGGCGTCGAGGTGGAGGAGAACAGCGAATTGGATTTGTTTGAAGCCTTCCACAAGCACGCGGGGGACAAGCGCATCCCCGAAGTCGTCGCGGATATGGAAAAGGAGCTCGGCGCGGGGAATAAAAAGCCCGAAATTTTAGCGAAGCTTGCACAGTATGAGCTCACTCTCCTCGATTGGGTGGAGGCGCATAAAGGGAGCCGCGAATATGTGGCGATCGCGGGCAAGTGCTGGCCCGCTTTCCAGACGCAGTTCGGGTTCGTGCCCTGCTATGTGAACAGCCGTTTAACGGGCAGGGGCATCCCCGTGTCCTGCGAAGTGGACATCTACGGCGCGCTTTCGGAGTTTATCGGCACGGTTGTTTCTGAAGACGCGGTGACGCTCCTCGACATCAACAACACGGTGCCGAAGGATCTTTACAACGAGGGCATCGCGGGCAAATTTGATTATAAGCTCACGGATACGTTCATGGGCTTCCACTGCGGCAACACCTGCGCGGGGAAGATCTGCAAGCCCGAGATGAAGTACCAGAAGATCATGGCGCGGTCTCTGCCCGTGGAAGTGACGAACGGCACGCTCGAAGGGGACATCGTCCCCGGGAAGATCACCTTCTTCCGTCTGCAAAGTACGGCAGACAACAAGCTGCGCGCGTATGTGGCAGAGGGCGAAGTGCTGCCCGTTCCCACCCATTCCTTCGGCAGTATCGGCATCTTCGCGATCCGCGAGATGAAGCGGTTCTACCGCCATGTGCTCATCGAGGGCGGGTTCCCTCATCACGGCGCGGTGGCGTTCGGGCACTTCGGAAGTGCGCTCTTCGAAGTCTTCAAATACTTCGGCGTTCCCGAGATCGGGTATAACAAACCTCAGGCGGACAAATATCCGACTGAAAACCCGTTTTAAGCGCATATAAGCGTCGCAATACGGTGTCGCGCTTGCGTTTTGCTGCGGGTTACGTACGTTCGTGTATGCGCCCCTTGCAAAGCCGCGCGCTCCTTGTCTTGCTCGCTTCTCTGCACTTAAATCATCGGAGGTTTCTATGAATACTTATATCGGCGTCGATTTAGGAACGAGTGGACTCAAGATGCTGCTCGTCGCCGCAGACGGAAAAATTCTTGCGGAAAACACGCAGACATACCCCGTCTCCTACCCGCACCCCGGGTGGAGCGAGCAGGATCCCGAGGAGTGGTATAAGGCCGCTCTCCGCGGGCTCAAGGCGCTGCTCGAAGGGCAGGACAAAGCCTCGGTCAAGGGCATCTCGTTCGGCGGGCAGATGCACGGGCTCGTCATCCTCGACGAAAAGGACGAAGTGATCCGCCCCGCCATCCTCTGGAACGACGGCAGGACGGAGGAGGAGACCAGGTACTTAAACGAAGTATTCGGGAAGGAGAGACTTTCCGAGTACACGGGGAACATCGCGTTTGCGGGGTTCACCGCGCCCAAGCTTTTGTGGATGAAGAAGCACGAGAGCGAAAACTTTGCCCGTATCAAGAAGATCATGCTGCCCAAGGACTATCTTTGCTACCGACTTTCGGGCGCGTTTGTAACGGATGTCTCGGATGCGAGCGGCACGCTGTTCTTCGACGTTAGGCACCGCCGCTGGAGCATGGATATGTGCCGCGAGCTCGGCATCACCAATTTGCAGCTGCCCAAGCTGTATGAAAGCTACAAGGCGGTGGGCTCACTGAAACAAGAGATCGCGGAAGAGACGGGGCTTTCTTCGGACGTCAAAGTCATTGCAGGCGCGGGGGATAACGCCGCGGCTGCCGTGGGCACGGGCGTCGTGGGCGAGGGCGGCTGCAACATCTCCCTCGGCACGAGCGGCACGCTCTTTGTCTCCTCCAAGAGCTTCCGCGAGGACAAAGTGAATGCCCTGCACTCCTTCTGCCATGCGGACGGGGGCTGGCACCTCATGGGGTGTATCTTATCCGCGGCAAGCTGCAACAGCTGGTGGGTGAACGGGATCCTGCAGACGGACGATTATAAGACGGAAGAGGCGGGGCTGGAAGAGAAGATGGGCAAAAACGACGTGTTTTTCCTGCCTTACCTCATGGGCGAGAGGAGCCCGCACAACGACGTGACGGCGCGCGGGGCGTTCATCGGGATGCGCCCGGATACGACGCGCGGGGAGATGACGCTCGCGATGCTCGAAGGGGTGGCGTTCGCGCTTCGGGACTGTTTAGAAGCGGCAAAGAAGAACGGCGTCCAAATTCCGCGCACCAAGCTGTGCGGCGGCGGCGCGAGGAGCCCGCTGTGGTGGAAGATCGTTGCGAACGTGATGGATATGCCCGTGGAGCTGCCGCAGACGGAGCAGGGCCCCTCGTACGGCGCGGCGATGCTCGCGATGGTGGGCTGCGGGGAATACAAGACCGTTGCCGAGGCGGCATCTGCGATCGTGCGCGTCAAGGAGACGGTGCTGCCCGATCCCGAGATCTCTGCGGCTTACGAACAAAAGTACCGCCATTTCACCAAACTCTACCCCGCCCTCAAAGGCCTGTTCTGAGATCGCCGGGAAGGGCGAAGTGCTCCTGCATTTCCCTGTGCGATGCGCATAAAACAACAAACGGACGCCCGTTTCCGATCGGCGTCCGTTCTTTTTTGTTTTCAGACAACGCCCCTGCGGCGGCGATCGCCGCCGCAGGGGCGTTTTTTGGACTTGCGGAGCGTTCTTCTCTATATCAGACGGAGAACTTGACGGCGAACTGCCGCGGCGTGAGCCCGGTATGCTTTTTGAACATCTGCCCGAAGTGGCTCTGCGAAGAAAAGCCCAGGCGGAAGGCGATCTCCGAGCTCGTCATGTTGGAGTAGATGAACAGCCGCTTTGCCTGATTGATCTTCTGGCTCATGATGTAGTCGGTGATCGTCATGTTCTCGTTCTTTTTGAAGTGCGTGGAGAGATAGTTGGGGGAGATATTCAAACTGTTTGCAATATCGGCGATCGAGATGGGTTCGTGCAGATGCGCGGCGATGTATGCTTTGGTGCGTTCGGTATAAAAGTCGGCATTGACGGGGATGCCCGACATCGATTGCTTGTAGTCGCGCACGAGTTTGGTAAAGTCGATGCACGCCTGCGTGTAAAGCTGCCATGCCTTGTTCAGGCTGTCCGCCTGCTCGATCTTGGAGATCAGAACGTCCGAGAGCGCATAAGCGAGCTCATACTGTACGCCTGCGTCGATCGCGGCGTTGGTGATGTTGGTGATGCCCGCGATGGACATATTTTTGGAATTGCGCAGCTCGTCGGGCGAGGTGATGCCTGCGCCGCCCCGCATATTCTCCTGCGCGGCATCGACCACCATCTCAAGGTTGCCCGTGCGCACGCAGTCCATCAGCCGTTTGACGCGTTCGGGCGTGTGATGGCCGCTCAGCTCCTCGCTGTAGGTCAGCCTGATCCTGGTCGCCTCGTTCTGCAGGGCTTCTTCGATCTTTTTGTCGATGAAATTTTCGGTAAAGAAGGTCTCGAGCGTGATCTTGACCCCGGTCGCCCGCTCGTATAAAAACAAAATGGCAAGGCAAAACTGCGAAAGCAGGATGGGCGTGAAAATATCGTATTCGTCGCGGCTGTCATCGAAGCGGTGGTTGACTGTCGTCCCGAGCATGAAGCGCACCGGCCCGAGCAGGATATATCCGCCTCCCTCCCCGTCCGGGAAGGGCACGACGCCGAAGAAGTACTTCTTGCTGCGCCTAAAGATGGTCGGCTGACCGCTCTTTGCAAGGGCGGATGCCTGTTCCGAGAGCGAGGCGTCCTTCTCGGCGGCGCGGAAGGGCGCGGGGATATACGGATTTTCCACCATCCGCACCTGTCCCCTTGCGCCGCAGATGCACAGGTCGCAGTTCAGATTCATCGAAACATACTGCAGCAGCGTTTTGTCCGAGATCATCGGATTTTCTTTCATCATCTTTTCCCTTTTTCCCTATCATATTGCCGTGCCGTACTTCGGCACTCATATTATAGCATATTTGGCAAGATTTGTCATGAAATGGGGGCATATTTCAACAATATGGTAAAAATGATATTTGCGCGGAAGGGCGGGAATACAAAGGGGAGATCGGGCGCAAGCTACAAAAAGGCGGCATCGCGGCGCCGTCCGTCGCCGTTTGCGAAAATTCTGAACGCGTTTGGCAGCTGTAAGATATAATATCACAAAAAAAAGTTACTTATCAATATAATTTCGGCAAGAATCTCGACAAAAATAGTAGAAACATGATATACCTTGTCGCGAATTTGTAGTATAACAACGTCGCAAACGGCAGGCAAACTTAATTTTTGAAAGGAGACGGGAATGGCAAAGCAAGCAGTTATGGAGATCAGGGGCATGAACAAGCACTTCGGCCCCACGGTCGCACTGAAAGATGTCGACCTCGATTTCTATCCGGGCGAGATACGCGGGCTTGTCGGCGAAAACGGCAGCGGCAAGTCCACCGTCACGTCTATCATGGCGGGGATGCAGAAGGCGACGAGCGGCGAGATGAAGTACAACGGCGAGCCGTGGAAGCCGCTCTCCATGGCCTGGGCGCAGGAGAAGGGCGTCTGCATGATCTTGCAGGAGGCAAATACCGTGGCGGGCTGTACCGTGGCGGAGAACATATTTGCGGGCAGGCTGTCCGAGTTCGGCAAGTTCGGCGTCATCAACATGAAGAAGCTCAACGCCGCGGCGCAGGAGCTGCTCGATTCGTTCGGGCTCGGCCGCATCAAGGCGTCCGATCAGATCGCGAACTATACCTTCGAGGACAGAAAGCTCGTGGAGATCGTGCGCTGCGTTACCGAAGATACCGTCATTCTCGTCGTGGACGAAACGACGACGGCGCTCTCTCTCGACGGCAGGCAGATCCTCTACAAGCTCATGCACTCGTTGGCCGACAGGGGCAGGACGGTGGTGTTCATCTCCCACGATATGGACGAGATCCTCGAGCAGTGTACGACGCTCACCGTGCTGCGCGACGGCAACATCATCGGAACGCTCGACGAGGAGGAGCTCGCGCAGGCGAAGGACGAAGAAAAGCGCGAAAAGCTCGTCGAAAAGATCAGGTTTATGATGGTCGGCCGCGACATCGGCAACGCGTATTACCGCGAAGACTACGATACCTCCCATCTCGAGGAAGTCGCCCTCGAATTCAGGGATGTGTCCGTCGGCCCCATCAAACACTTCAGCTTACAGCTGCACAAGGGCGAGATCCTGGGCTTCGGCGGGCTCTCCGACTGCGGGATGCGCCTGATCGGGCGGGCGGGGTTCGGTTTGGAACGCCTCGAAGGCGGGCAGGTGGTGCGCGGCGGCAAAGTCATCGACAGCCCTCTGAAGGCGATCCGCAGCGGCATCGGCTACGTCAGCAAGAACCGCGATACCGAGGCGCTCATCCTTTCCGCACCCATCGGCTATAACATCGCGCTGCCCTCGTACGACGAACTTTCCCGCTTCTCCTTCATCGATCCCGTCAAGGAAAACAGGATGGTCACGAACGAGGCCGGGAAGTACGCCGTCAAGTGCAAGACGGTGCGCCAGAACGTGAGCACGCTCTCGGGCGGCAACAAGCAGAAAGTCTCTTTTGCGAAGTGGACGGCGAAGGACAGCGACGTGCTCATCATGGACTGTCCCACGCGCGGCGTCGATATCGGCGTCAAGCAGTCGATGTACGCCCTCATCGCACAGATGAAGCGGGACGGCAAGGCCATCATCCTCATCTCCGAAGAGCTCTCCGAACTCATTGGCATGGCAGATAAGATCATGATCATGAAGGACGGCGAAGTGACGGGAGAGTTCATGCGCAGCCCCGACCTGCAGGAGACCGATATCATCGGCAGTATGATCTAAGGAGAGCGAATCATGGAAAATACCAAGCAAGTGAAATCGATGCCCGAATGGCTGAAAAAGGCGCTCGGGTTCGCAAGGGATCACGTCTACGACATCTTTTCCGTTGCCGGGCTCGTGCTGTGCGTCATCATCTTCAGCATCACTTCGAACGGCAGGCTGTGGTCATCTTACAACGTGGGTATCGTCATCGAGCAGGTCACGATGTATGTCATCATCTCGCTCGGCGCGGTATTCGTGTATGCGATGGGCTATATGGATGTCAGCCTCGGCTCGCAGATGGGCGTATATGTGCTGCTGATGATCATGATCGTCAACGCCACCGGCTCGCTGCTGCTCGCCTTCCTCGTCATCCTTGCGATGGCGCTCGCCTGCGGTGCATTCAACGGCGCCGTCGCGGTGTGGCTCAGGCTGCCGTCCATCGTCACCTCGCTCTTTCTGATGTTCATCTTCGGCGGCATCCAGTACCTGCTCATCGAGAGCACGGGCAGCAATACCATCAGCACTTCGCTCGACATGGACTTCTTCACCGAAACGTGGGTCATGGCGGGGGCGATGGTGCTCGTCGGCGCCATCGTGTTCTACCTCTTCAACTTCACGAAGCTCGGCAAGTACACCAAGGGCATCGGCGCCAACGAACTCACGACGTCGCAGTGCGGGGTCAACACGACCAAGTGGAAGGTCATCGCCTACATGGTGTTCGGCGTGTGTGTGGCGGTCGGTTCCGTCTTCCTGCTCGCCCGCACGGGCTCGGGCGGCCGCGGCACGGGGTCGGGCTATGCGATGGACATCATGCTCTGCCTCATCCTCGGCGGAATGCCTCTTTCGGGCGGCACCCGTTCCAAGGTGCGCTGCGCCGTCATCGGTTCGGTCACCTATGTGCTGCTCTCCAACGGCCTTCTCCTTTCGGGCGTTGAGATGAATCTCGTCAACCTCGTCAAGGCGATCGTCTTCCTCGTGGTCGTCGTGCTCAGCTGCCGCGACAACAGCGGATACTATCCGAGATGATCTGGTCTTATCGCCCGTCGGGCGAAAATATATTAAAAAATTTATTGATAAGGAGATATTCAACATGAACAAGTTTGGCAAAAAAGCAGTCGCTCTGACCTGTGCGGTGGCTATGTCCGTCGGTATCGGCGCCTCCATGACGGCGTGCGCCGAAAGCGGCGGTACGATCAAGATCGGCGTAGGCGTCTATGAGACGACGGGCGCAGCCGCGATCGCGCTCACCAACTATCTCGATGCCCTCGAGCCCGAGCTCGGCGTGGAATTTGTGCAGAAGGCGCTCAGCCAGACGGATGAGGCGACCAACCTCTCCGCCGCGCAGGAGCTCATCTCTTCCGGCTGCCGGGGGCTCATCCTGACGATGGACTCCGCGACCGAGGCGATCCTCGACGAGTGCGAAGAGGCGGGCGTCTATGTCGCGGGCTATCTCAATTCGTATGATGTGACCTACGATACCGTGAAGACGCACCCCAACTTCCTCGGCACGGCGTGCGACGGCAAGAACGACGGCAGCGCCTGGGGCGCAAGCGTCGCCGAGCGCATGATCGCCGACGGCTACAGGAACATCGGCATCGTCAAGTTCCCCTCCTTTGCCTTCCCTAAGCAGGCATGGATGGATACGGCGTTCCGCGATGTCGTCGCCGAATGGAACGAAGAAAATCCCGACGACCAGGTCGCGCTGAAAGAGACGGTGGAGCTCAACTTCTCGCCCCTCGATGCGACCTACCTCACGCAGAATTCGGATATCGACGCCATCTTCTCCATCTGCGCCGGCACCGATTTCATCTATCCCACGCTCGTCGCCAATGGGAAGACGAACATCAAGCTCTATACGGCGGGGATGTCCGTCAACGACGATATCCTCAACAACTTCGGCGACAGGGGCAATCAGTGCATCCAGGAGATGGTCTACTGCTCCGTTGAGTCCGTGCTCTATCCCATCGTGCTCCTCATGAACAAGATCTCCGACAATGTCTTTGCCGATCAGCCCGATGTTGCAGAGCGCCTCGACTGCGGACAGGTCATCGTTCAGACCTCGGCGGATGTCGATCTCATCAAGACCAATTCGATCTACTATACGGGCGATGCGAGCAAGGCGATGATCAAGCCCTCCGAAGCAAAGGAACTGCTTGCAGCCAACGGCGGCACCTATGCCGAGCTGAAGGCTGCGATGGAAGGGCTTACCATTGAGGCTCTCCGCGAAAACGCCTGACCGTTTCCTATCCTTGCGGAACATTTCCGCGTTTCCTCTATTTCGCTCCGGCCGGCAGGCAGGCGCCTGCCTGCCGGGGATGAAAAGTTGCAAAAGGTGCTGCCATGAATAAAGCAAAAGGAATGACTATTATAAAAAAGACGGGGCTGACGATCGCCTTCCCCCTTGCGATGTTCATCGTCATGATGATCATCACCGCCGCTGCGGGCAAGGCGAACCTCTATGCCAGCTCGACGATGGTGATGCAGGTCATGCGCGACGCTTCGCTGACGACCATCATAGCCATGGCGATCTATCTGCAGTTCAAGAACGGCAGGTTCGACTTTTCGGGCGGCGCCACCATGATCCTGACCGGCCTTATCGCCGCGCTCATCGCGAGGGATGCCGGCAACAGCGCATGGCTCATGCTCGTGCTCTGTATCGTCATCGGCGTCGTGTTCAGCGTATTTACGGCCTCTGCCTACGTCGCTTCCCGCGTGCCGATCATCATCTGTACGATCGCGGTAACGCTCTTTTACGAATCTTTGACGTACGTCATCAACAACGGCGCGGGGATCAGCATCATCTCCACCACATCGCTCGCCATTTTCGGCACGGTGCCCTATATCTTCATCCCGCTTCTGATCGCGGTCGCCCTCTTCATCTTCTACAGCTATTTCACGACGGAGGGGCGCCGCAGCAAACTGCTTGCGGGCAACCAGAAGATCGCCTCCAACATCGGCATCAACGAGACCAAGAGCATCTACGTCACCTACATCGTCACGGGCGTGCTGCTCGGCCTGGGCGCTCTCATCTATACGTCGCAGAACACCATCGCCGCACAGTCCAACCTGTCCACCTCGAGCATCCTATTCTCGTACATCGTGCCCGTGTTCATCGGGATGTTCCTCGGCTCCGCTTCGATCGACGCCATCGGCATCGTCGTCGCCGCCGTCGGCATGGAATTCATGAACTACGGACTCGACTGCCTCGGCGTCGGTTCGGGCGGCTGGCAGCAGATCATCTTCGGGATGTTCATGCTCGGCTTCTATGCTTTCTCTGCAAAGTCGGCAGAGCTGAAAGCGTTCTTTGAAAGACTCATTCTGAAAACAAAAAAGGAAAAATCCAATGCCTGATCTGAAAGCTTGTCCCTTTTACCTCTCCGATGAAGACGCCGCATGGGTGAACGAAACGCTTTGCGCCATGACCGAGGAGGAGAAGATCGCGCAGCTGTTCTGCCTCATCACCTATACCGACGACGAAAATTACCTCAAATATCTTGCGGGCGGTCTCAAGGTCGGGGGTGTCATGACGAGGACGATGAGCCTCGACGAGCTGTGCAATACGGTCACGCGGCTGCAGTCCAACGCCAAGATCCCCATGCTCATCGCCGCCAATCTCGAAGCGGGCCTCAACCAGGCGTGTACGACGGGGACGCGCGTCGGGTGCAAGATGGGGATCGCCGCCACGAACGACGTGCATTATGCCTCGGAACTTGCCCGGATCATCGGGGAAGAGGCCTCCGCGCTCGGCATCAACTGGGCGTTTGCTCCCATCATCGACATCGACTATAACTATCACAACCCCATCACCAACACGCGCACCTTCGGCTCCGATCCCGCCCGCGTCGCGGCCTTCGGCAAGGCGTATGTGGAGGAAGTGCAGAAGCACGGCATCGCCGCTTCGATCAAGCATTTCCCGGGCGACGGCGTCGACGAGCGGGATCAGCATCTTCTGGCATCCGTCAACACGCTTTCCTGCGAGGAATGGTCGAAGACGTACGGCGCCGCCTACAAGGCGTCCATCCAAGCGGGCGCCAAGACCGTGATGGTCGGGCATATCATGCAGCCCGCCTGGTCGAAGCGGCTCGATCCTTCCCTGAAGGACGAGGATATCCGTCCCGGGCTGATCGCGCCCGAACTTCTGAACGGGCTGCTGCGCGGCGAGCTCGGCTTCAACGGGCTGATCGTCACCGACTCGTCCACGATGGCGGGCATGGGGACGGTGATGCCCCGCGAAAGGGCGGTGCCGCTCACCATTGCCTCGGGCTGCGATATGTTCCTCTTCACCAAGAACCTCGAAGAGGACTTCGGCTTCATGCGAAGGGGCGTGGAGGAGGGCGTCATCACCCGCGAACGTCTCGACGAAGCCGTCACCCGCATCCTGGCGCTGAAAGCTTCGCTCGGCCTGCATAAAAAGGACAACCTGCCCGATCGGGAGCGCGCGCTCAAAGTCGTCGGCTGCCCGGAACACGCCGCAACGGCGCGGGAGGTCGCCGAAAAGAGCATCACGCTCGTCAAGGAGGAGAAGGGCGTGCTGCCCGTCTCGCCCGAAAAGTACAGGCGCGTGCTCGTCTACAAAAAGGAAGGGCAGGCAAGCGCCGTCGGCACGGGCATCACGTCGGGCGCCTGCGGGCGTTTCATCGATATGCTCCGCGAAGCCGGGTTTGAAGTCACCGAATTTGTGCCGGGCGGCGGCTGGGAGGGCATGGCGGCTCCCGTCAGCGACATCACGGAAAAGTACGATCTTATCCTCTATCTCGTCTCGCTCGCCACCAAGTCCAATCAGACGGTCGTGCGCATCGAGTGGGCGGAGCCCATGGGGGCTGACGTACCCGTCTATATGCACAGCGTGCCGACCATCGCCGTTTCGCTGGAAAATCCCTATCACCTCCTCGATATGCCGAGGGTCAAGACGTATATCAACACCTACGGCGGGACGGAACCTGTCCTCCGCGCCCTGCTCGAAAAGCTGCTCGGCAGGAGCGCGTTTACGGGCGTCTCCCCCGTGGATGCGTTCTGCGGGAAATGGGATACCAGATTATAATGCCGAATTATAATACCGACATGGACTGTGATATGAACATTTACGATCTGAAAATCAACAGGAGCGCCGAAGTGTTCGGCGTGGACCCTCAAAATGTGATGATCTCGTTCAAGGCAAGGAGGGGAGAGCGGTTTACGCTTTCCCTTTTCTGTAAGGCGGGGGTGCTCGAAACATACAGCCTCGGCCTTGACGACATCACGTCCTTTTATCTCGACTTCCCCCTGAAGGGGGGTGTGGAGTACCGCATCTCCGTATGCAGCGACTGCGGCGATACCGCCGAACTCAATTTTGTGACCGCCGAACCGCTGGGCGATCACTGGCTCGTGACGCAGAAGAACTGCCCCGTTTTCCGCAGGGCGTTCACGGCGCCTCCCGCATACGGGCGGGCGGCGCTCACCGTCGCGGGGCTCGGGCTGTATGCCGCCTTTCTGAACGGGCGCAGGGTGGGCAGCCGCTTTTTGACGCCCGGCATGAACGACTACGACGACTGCGTCCGCTATCAGACGTATGACATCGCCGAACTCCTCGTCCCGGGGGAAAACGTGCTCGAAGTCTGGCTGGGCAACGGCTGGTACAAGGGGCGGTTCGGCATCGACGGCCACGGAGGCAATACCTGGGGCAGCGAATATTGCCTGAACGCCGCGCTCTCCTTCGACGGCGTGCAGAAGATCGTGACGGACGAGAGCTGGCAGGTCTCCGAAGGGTATGTCACGGACGGCGGCATCTACGACGGCGAATGGCGCGACGACACGCGCAAACTCGAATTTTCGCCCGCCCGGACGGGCAGCTGCGCCCGGAAGATGGTGCCCGATCCCGGCGACGGCATCCGCGTATATGAGGAGCGCAAGCCCCGCCTCATCGTCACGCCCCGCGGCGAACAGGTGCTCGATTTCATGCAGAACAGCGCGGGGATCGTCTCCTTTTCGAGCAGGCTCAAGCGGGGGCAGAAGCTCAGGCTGCAATTCGGCGAGATCCTGCAGGGCGGCTGCTTTTACCGCGACAATCTGCGCTCCGCCCGGGCAGAGTACGAGTATATCTCCGACGGCGCATTGAAGACGGTGGAGCAGCTCTTCACCTTCTACGGCTTCCGCTATGCAAAAGTGGAGTGCGACGGCGCATGGGCGCCCGAAGATTTCACCGCGCGCTATCTCTCTTCTTCCATGCAGCGCACGGCCTCCTTTGCGTGCAGCCATCCCAAGCTCGCCCGTCTCATCGAGAACGTGCGTTACGGCCAGATGAGCAACTTCATCGACGTTCCGACCGACTGCCCGCAGCGCGACGAACGCCTCGGCTGGACGGCGGATACGCAGGTGTTTGCCTCCACCGCCAACTATAACGGCGAGGCATATGGCTTTTACAAAAAGTTCATGGCCGATATGATGTACGACCAGAACACCTACTACGGCGGCGACTTCCCGATGTATTCGCCCTCGCTCAAGGGCTGTGCGGGGCACGGGGGCGCGATCTGGGCGGATGCGGGCGTCATCGTGCCGTGGGAGCTCTTCCGCACCTACCGCGATAAAAAGCTGCTTTCGGAGCACTACCCCGCCATGAAGCGCTATGTCGATCTGCTGATCGCAGGCGACGAAGAACGCGGGGACGGGCATCTTCTGACGCAGCCCTTTACCTTCGGCGATTGGCTCGCGCAGGACGGCATCTGCCCGCAGAGCATGCGCGGCGGGACCAACGACGTCTTCCTCCGCTCGGCGTACTACTTCTATGCCGTGACCATCCTGTCCAAAGCGGCCGAAGAGCTGGAGAAGGAAGAAGCGCGGCAGTACGGCGCGCTCGCAGAAGAGATCGGGGCGGCGATCCGCCGCGAATTTTTCACGGCGACGGGCAGGCTGGCGCTCGATACGCAGGCGGCGTACATCATTGCGCTCCGGTTCGGGCTGTATCCCGATCTCGAGAAGCTGAAGGAAGGCTTCCGCGACAGGCTCATGCGCGACCTCTACCGCATCAAGTGCGGCTTCGCGGGCGCTCCGCTGATGGTCAAAACGCTCTTCGATCACGGGATGAAGGAGGAGGCGCTGCACATCCTCTTCAATGAAAAGTACCCCGGCTGGTTCTATGAGATCGGCCTCGGCGCGACGACGGTCTGGGAACGCTGGAATTCCGTTGACGGCGAGGGGAACATCACGGGCATCGCCATGAATTCGCTCAATCACTACGCCTACGGCTCGGTCGCAGAGGCCGTCTATGCCTACATCGGCGGCCTGCAGCCCCTCGGCGACGGGTGGCGGCGGGCAAAGATCGCCCCCGTGTTCACCGGAAAGGTCAGGCAGTGCGAATTTACCTATGCGAGCATCTACGGCGACTACACCTGCCGCTATCGGATCGAGGAGGGGATGTGCAGGATAGAGGCGGTCGTGCCGCACGGCTGTTCGGCCCTCGTGGAGCTGCCCCTTTCGGGCAAAGAGCCCTTCCTCGTCGGAGAGGGCAGGCACGTCTTCGAATACTGCCCGACGGAGGACGTGCTGCATCCCTATTCCACGGCGTCGCGGCTGTGCGACATCCTCGCCGACGAGCGTGCGGCGGAGCTTCTCAGGGAATGCCTGCCCGCCACCTATGCGCTCGTCACGAGCGAGAACGAGGAATTTACCGTGCAGTGTCTCGACGACATGGTCCGGCTGCCCATGTACGGCGTGACAAAGGAAGGCTACGAACGCTTCAAAGAGGGCATCGGAAAGGTGGAGGTGTGATATGAAAAAGGCGTTTATTTTCGATCTTGACGGCGTCCTGTGCTTTACCGACAAGTATCATTTCCGGGCGTGGAAGGCGCTCGCGGACAGGCTGGGCATCCCGTTCGACGAGAACGTCAACGACAGGCTGCGCGGCGTTTCGCGCATGGCGAGCCTGGAGATCATCCTCTCTCTCGGCAGCGCGAGCTATTCCGAGGAGGAGAAGGCGGCGTTTGCCGAGGAGAAGAACGAGCTGTACCGCACTTTTCTCAAGGGGATGACGCCTTCGGACATCACGCAGGAGGTGCGTTCGACGCTCGACGAGCTGCGCCGCCGCGGGTACAGGCTCGCGATCGGCTCGTCCTCCAAGAACACGCCGCTCATCCTGGAGCGCACCGATATGGCAAAGTATTTCGACGCCGTATCGGACGGCAACAACATCACGCATTCCAAGCCCGACCCCGAAGTGTTCCTCAAAGCGGCGGAGTTCCTCGGGCTGCGCCCCGAGGAGTGCTATGTCGTCGAGGATGCCGAAGCGGGCATCGATGCGGGCAGCGCGGGCGGTTTTACGACGGTCGGCATCGGCCCCGCCGCACACTATGCAAAGACGGACATGCCCATCCGTACGTTTGCAGATATTTTGCAGCTCTGACGAGCTCTTTTAGGGGGAGATCGTTCGGATAGAAAAGATCGGACGCCGAAACACGGCGTCCGATCGCATTTTTTAGATGAAATTTGAAAGGAAGGGCGCTGTCCGCGGGCAAGCGGGAACGCGCGAAGAAGAGACGGGCGCGCCGTCCGCAGGCGTTATGCGGCGGCGGAAAGCAGGCGGTCGTCCTTGTCGTACTTTTTGAGATTGCGCTTTTTCAGGCAGGGGATCGCAAAGTAGAAGGCGAGCGCGATGGCGGTGCCGAGCGTCCAGCCGATGTCCCACGCCCAGCCCACGCCCGTAAAGCCCATGAAGGGGGTGAGGAGGAAGACGAACACGACGCGCAGGATGAGGTCGGAGAAGGTGCTCACCATAAAGCCGACATTCCCGTTACAGCCGCGCACCGTTGCGTCTGCCATGATCTTGACGTTGACGACGAAGAAGAAGGGCGCCGTGAGGCGGATGTACTCGACTCCGGTTGCAAGGGCGAGCGCCGTGTCCTGCTCGCCGCCAGGCATGAAGAGGGAGACGAGCGGGGTCGCCGCCAGCATGGAAACGGCAACGAAGCAGGCGGTGAGCGCCGTCGAGATGACGAGTCCCCACAAGAACCCCTGGCGGATGCGGTGGAACTTGTTTGCGCCGAAGTTCTGCGAAACATAGTTGGTGAGCCCCGTGGCGCAGGCGTTGAAGCAGGTCGTCGAAAAGACGAGCAGCTTAAATCCCGAAGTAAAACCCGAGGTGATGCCGATGCCCTCCGCATTCGCGAGCTCGTTGATGCGCACCTGGATGACGAGGTTGCCCACCGAAACAAAGCTGTTCTGCAAAATGACGGGGATGGAGAGGAGGAGCAGCGTCTTTAAGAGCGTTCCCGAAAAGAGGGGCGCCTTTTCTTCGCTCACGAAGCCCTTGAGGCGGCGGTAGACGAAGAAGAGGGTGAGGATGCACGCCGCGCCCTGTGCGAGGAAGGTCGCCCACGCGACGCCCGCAACGCCCCAGGGCTTCACCATCACCCAATCGAGGAAGATGTTCGCGAGCGAGGATGCGACGAGGAAGAGGAAGGGGGTCTTGCTGTCGCCGAGCGCCGAGAAGATGCCCGTGCCGAGGTTGTAGAGGATGAGGAAGGGCAGGCCGTAATAGTAGATGTTGAGGTAGGTGACGGAGTCCTCCATCGCCGCTTCGGGTGTTTTCAATGCCTCCAAAACGGGCCCGCAGGAGACCACGCCCGCAAGGAGCAGCACGCAGCTCAAAACGAAGAAGGAGAGGAGCGCCGTCGTAATGGCGGACTTGACTTTCGCGTGCTCTTTTGCACCGAAATAGCGCGAAACGAGCACGGCGCAGCCCGCGTTCGCGCCGAGCGCCACCGCCATCAGGATATTGACGATGGAGTTGGAAGCGCCGATGGCGGTGAGGGCGGTCTGCCCTGCGAATTTGCCCGCGATGATGGTATCGGCAAGCGTATAAAACTGCTGAAAGAGCGCGCTGCCCAGAAGGGGCAGGATGTAAAAGAGCAATACCTTTTGGGGCTTTCCCACGGTGAGATCGCAATTCACGGCCGTATTTCCTTCGGGGCGGAACCGCCCCTTGAATTTCCGCCGTGCATTATAGCACCGCGCCTTTGGAATGTAAAGCAAATGAGGGGCGCATTTTGGCACGGAAACGCCTTTTTTCTGTCTCTTATACACATCTGACGCTGCCGACG
>ENA-OZFX01000615-OZFX01000615.1-human-gut-metagenome-genome-assembly--contig:-NODE-615-length-19706-cov-8.542975_pt1 | contig 19706 bp, 14 predicted proteins | sample MGYA00244651_ERZ653648 | MGnify/ENA primary metagenome ERZ653648 (study PRJEB26926, sample SAMN06164910) | human gut metagenome | biome: ENVO:00009003; feature: ENVO:2100002; material: ENVO:00002003...
GATTTCTGCCTGTCTCGTGGGCTCGGAGATGTGTATAAGAGACAGGGGCGAAGGCCCGTTGGGAAAAGAATTTGATGTGATCTGCGAGGACGATAAATTTGGTGCAGACAACTGGGAAGATGCGGAAAGTACACTGCAAAAGGACGCAGTGGCGTTAGCGTTAGGAAAAGCAGGATTAGAAGCAAAGGATATCCGATATATTTTTGCGGGAGATTTATTAGGACAGAATATTGCCACCTCATTTGGTCTGATGGACTATGAAATCCCGCTCTTTGGACTATATGGTGCGTGTTCTACGGCAGGAGAATCCATGGCGTTAGGTGCGATGTGTGTGGCGGCAGGATATGCCAAAAATGTTCTGACATTAACTTCAAGTCATTTTGCGAGTGCGGAGAAACAGTTTCGATTTCCCCTGGAGTATGCCAATCAAAGACCACTATCAGCTACCTGGACGGTTACCGGAAGTGGTGCCTTTGTACTTAGCACTACCAGGAGTAAGGCAAGAATCACAGGGATTACCACCGGAAAAATTGTAGATTACGGCGTTAAGGATTCCATGAATATGGGAGCTGCCATGGCACCGGCAGCCTGTGATGTTATATATCATAATCTTTTGGATTTCGAGCGGAAGCCGGAGGATTATGACAAGATCATTACCGGAGACCTTGGAAAAGTCGGAAAAGAGATTCTGATCAAACTGCTTCGTGAAAAAGGGATTGATATAGCAGAGGTCCATACAGACTGCGGAATCGAGATTTTTGATTGCGAGGAACAGGGAACACAGTCGGGAGGCTCCGGTTGTGGCTGTTCCGCAGTAACCTTAAGTGCGCATTTCTTAAAACAGGTAGAAAAGGGAGCATTAAAGAGAATTTTATTTGTCCCTACCGGAGCGTTATTATCGACCGTCAGCTTTAACGAGGGACAGAGTGTTCCGGGGATCGCACATGCGATCGTCATAGAACATGCATAGAAGAAGAAAAGAAAAATAAGGGAAAAGAGGAGGAATTATCGGATGGATTATATCAATGCATTCTGGGTCGGCGGATTGATCTGTGCTCTTGCCCAGATTTTAATGGAAAAGACAAAAATGCTGCCGGGAAGGATCATGGTTTTGATCGTATGTTTAGGTGCGGTGTTAGGAGCAGTCGGAATCTATGAACCGTTCATGGAATATGCGGGAGCAGGAGCAAGTGTTCCGTTATTGGGATTTGGCAATGTTTTGTGGAAGGGTGTCAAAGAAGCAGTAGATGCCAATGGCTTTTTAGGACTGTTTCAGGGAGGCTTTAAAGCAAGTGCCGTAGGAATTTCAGCAGCTTTGATTTTCGGCTATTTAGCATCCTGGATTTTTGAGCCGAAAATGAGAAAATAAGGTATGGATAGAAAAAAATAGTACACGTTTGGGAATACGTTTGACGCGACTTTCTTATAATGCTATAATAATGAGCGGTTAAGAAAGAAGGACGTAAATGGAAACAGAAGAGAGAAAAAAAATATTGATTGTGGATGACGATCCGATGGTGTTAAAAGTCATCCGTTCTTATCTAAAGGACATTTATAAAGTGTATTGTCTGCGTTCGGGAGAGGAAGCACTGAAGTTTCTTTCGATGCAGATTCCGGATGTTGTGCTGTTAGATTATATGATGCCGGGAATGGATGGTCCGGAGGTGTTCCGTAGGATGCAGGAGGACGAACGGACACAGGGAATCCCTGTGTTTTTTATGACAGCTGTCACGGACAGGGATCGTGTCTTAGAGTGTATGGAAATGAATCCCGAAGAGTATTTGGTAAAGCCGGTCAGCAGCAGTAAGCTTTTGAAAAAATTGTCCGATTTATTTGAAAAAGAGAGTTAACATCGTATAAATACGAAAATAAAGGACATATTAGTACTATCAAAACAAAAGGAGATAGTATTGATATGAAAAAATTCAAAAAAATCATAGTTGGTGCTATGCTGGTAATGGCACTTGGTACGTTTACAGCCTGCGGTAACAATGACGATAATGTAAATGATACAACAGATACCCAGGATAACGTAACAGACGATGCTGCAAATGATGAAACAACAGGCAGCAACAAGAACAAGAACAACAACAATAACGATAATGATACTGACAATGCAGGAAATGCAGTCGGCGATGCAATGGAAGATGTCGGTGATGCAGCAGGGGATGTTGGAAAAGGTGTCGTAGACGGAGTTGGTGAAGTTGGCGAGGGCATCAAAGATGCAGCCGAGGACATGACCGGAAACGATGATAATGACAACAACAACCGGAACAACGACAACAATACCAGAAGTGGTATGCAGGAAAACAACGCCAATGACAATCGTGCAAATCGTTAGGGAATGATCATCAGAGAATAAAAAGGGCGTGAGCTGTATAACAGCTCACGCTCTTGGTCTATCTTATAGAAGTGTTTATAGAAATAAAAATTACTCGTCAATGCTGTAGTTTGGAGCCTCTTTTGTGATGTGGATGTCATGAGGATGACTCTCTTTTAAAGAAGCAGCACTGATTTTTACAAATTTACCGGTTTCTTTTAAAGTTTCGATATTTGGAGCACCGCAGTAACCCATACCGGAACGTAAACCACCGATTAACTGGAAGACTGTGTCCTCAACGCTTCCTTTGTAAGCAACACGTCCTTCAACGCCTTCCGGAACAAGTTTCTTAGCATCTTCCTGGAAGTAGCGGTCTTTAGAACCGTTTTCCATAGCAGCAAGGGAACCCATACCACGGTATACTTTGTATTTTCTTCCCTGATATAATTCAAAAGTTCCCGGACTTTCGTCACATCCGGCAAAAATGCTTCCCATCATACATACATTTGCACCGGCAGCGATTGCTTTTGTCATATCTCCGGAATATTTGATACCACCGTCTGCAATAATCGGGATATTATATTCTTTTGCAACTTTATATGCATCCATAATTGCAGTGATCTGTGGAACACCGATACCTGCTACGACACGGGTAGTACAGATAGATCCCGGTCCGATACCGATCTTAACAGCGTCAGCACCGGCTTCGATCAGAGCCTTAACAGCTTCACCGGTTGCAACATTTCCTGCAATGACCTGTAAGTCAGGATAAGTCTTTTTGATATTTTTTACAGCTTCTAAAATGTTCTTAGAATGTCCATGTGCAGAGTCTACGACGATGACATCGACATGGGCTTTTACTAATGCATCCACACGATCCATCATGTTTGCAGTGATTCCGACACCGGCACCACAGAGAAGACGACCCTGTGCATCTTTGGCGGAAAGCGGATATTTGATCTGCTTTTCAATATCTTTAATGGTAATTAAACCTTTCAAATTATTATCTTTGTCAACGATTGGTAATTTTTCTTTTCTTGCTTTGGCAAGGATTGCTTTTGCCTCTTCAAGAGTGATGCCTTCAGGAGCAGTGATCAGTCCCTCTGAAGTCATAGATTCTTTGATTTTTTTAGAGAAATCTGTTTCAAATTTCAGATCGCGGTTGGTAATGATACCGACTAATTTCGTTCCTTCTGTGATCGGAACACCGGAAATACGGAATTTTGCCATCAGGTTGTCCGCATCCTGTAATGTATGTTCTGGAGAAAGTGAAAATGGATCAGTAATAACGCCGTTTTCGGAACGTTTTACCTTATCTACCTCATCTGCCTGTGACTCAATGGACATGTTCTTATGAATAATACCGATACCGCCCTGTCTTGCCATAGCGATTGCCATTCTGTGTTCTGTTACAGTATCCATACTTGCACTCATCATTGGGATGTTTAATTTTACCTTTTTGGTAAGATAAGTGGATAAATCAACCATATTTGGAGTTACTTCCGAATATGCAGGAACCAGCAAAACGTCATCAAATGTAATTCCTTCACCGATAATTGTACCCATGAAATTTTCCTCTCTTTCCTTCTTCTAAAAAGTGTCTGATAATGTATATTATTTTTTCAATTCTAGCAAAAAAAAATGTGGAAGTCAATGTCGCAATTATCAAAAATGTAGAAATTCTGCCTTTATTTTTGTACACTTTTGTGGTATCCTTTTTGTGAGTTTTATGCAAAGGAGAGTCAGGATGGAATTTCGACCATGCATAGATATCCACAATGGAAAAGTAAAGCAGATTGTGGGTGGAAGCCTCTTAGATGAGGGAAATCGTGCAAAGGAAAATTTTGTAGCAGAGCAGGATGCGGCTTTTTTTGCGAAGTTGTACCGGGAACAGGGATTAAAAGGAGGACATATCATTCTTTTAAATCCGGTGGATTCAGAGTATTATGAAGCGACAAAAGCACAGGCAGAACTTGCATTGCAGGCATATCCGGGTGGTTTTCAGATCGGCGGCGGCATCACGGCAGAGAATGCGAAGGGATTTTTAGACCTTGGTGCAAGTCATGTGATCGTAACTTCCTATGTATTTAAGGATGGAAGGATCAACTATGAGAACCTGAAAAAATTAGAACAGACGGTAGGAAAAGAACATCTTGTGCTGGATCTGAGTTGCAGAAAACAAAAGGATGACTATTATATAGTAACGGACCGCTGGCAGAAGTTTACAAAAGAGCGGGTAACAGAGCAGATTTTAGAGGAATTGTCCGGTTATGCGGCAGAGTTCTTAGTCCATGCGGTGGATGTGGAAGGAAAAGCATCCGGCATTGAAAAAGAGCTGGCATCTCTTTTAGGGAACTGGGGAAAGATCCCGATCACCTATGCAGGAGGAGTGGGAAGTTTTGATGATCTGCATCAGTTAGATATCTGCGGAAACGGAAAACTGAATGTGACGATCGGAAGTGCGTTGGATCTGTTTGGCGGGACGATGGAATATAAAAAAGTGATTGATTATATAGAGAAAGCGAGGAATGGCTATGAGTAAGTATACCAAGAAGGATATCATACGTTTAGTGGAAGAAGAAGATGTGGAATTTATCCGCTTGCAGTTCACGGATATGTTTGGAACCATGAAAAATGTGGCGATCACAAGCAATCAGTTAGAAAAAGCATTAGAGAATGAATGTATGTTTGACGGTTCTTCTATCGAAGGATTTGTCCGCATTGAAGAGTCAGATATGTATCTGTATCCGGATTTAGATACATTTGCAATTTTTCCATGGAGACCGCAGCAGGGCAAAGTAGCACGCATCATCTGTGATGTCTACCGACCGGATGGCAAGCCGTTTGCAGGAGATCCGCGGTATGTACTCCGCCGTGTAGTAGAGGAAGCAAAACAGATGGGTTATACCTTAAATGTAGGACCGGAGTGTGAGTTTTTCTTATTCCATACAGATGATGACGGACAGCCGACCACGATTTCTCATGAAAAAGCAGGATATTTTGACCTTGGACCGATCGATTTAGGCGAAAATGCCAGAAGAGATATGGTACTGACCTTAGAAGATATGGGATTTGAGATTGAAGCCTCCCACCATGAAGCGGCACCGGCACAGCATGAGATAGATTTTAAATATGATGAGGCGATTGCTACCGCAGACAATATCATGACCTTTAAATTAGCAGTGAAAACGATCGCAAAACGCCACGGACTGTTTGCAAGTTTTATGCCAAAACCAAAGTATGGGATTAATGGCTCCGGCATGCACATCAATATGTCCTTAGAAAAAGATGGAAAAAATATTTTCTTTGATGAAAACGATCAAATGCAGCTCAGCAAAGAAGCGTATTATTTTATCGGAGGAATTATGGAGCATGTCAAGGGAATGACAGCGATCACAAATCCACTGGTCAATTCTTATAAACGTTTAGTACCGGGCTATGAGGCACCGATCTATATTGCCTGGTCAGCCACAAACCGCAGTCCGTTGATCCGTATTCCGGCAGCCCGCGGTGAGGGAACCAGAGTGGAGCTTCGCTGTCCGGACCCATCGGCAAATCCATATTTAGCACTTGCTGTATGTCTTGCAGCGGGATTAGACGGTATCCGTAAACAGATCATGCCGCCGGCAGCAGTGGTAAAAAATGTATATGAAATGCGTTTAGATGAAAAAAAGGCGGAAGGAATTGAATCACTTCCGGCAACTTTAAGTGAGGCGGTAGATGAATTAGAAAAAGACGAATATATTTTAGAAGTTTTAGGCGAGCATATCAGCCGTAATTACATTGCCGCAAAACGTACAGAATGGGCAGAATACACATCACAGGTAACAGACTGGGAGATTGAGCAGTACCTGTATAAAATTTAGCAGGAAAACGAAGATGATATACACAGTAGGATAGGAACGGATGATAAGATGAATGTGGTAATAGCTTTTCCTAAAATTGAAAACGCGAAAAGCATCCGAAGCATTCTTATGAAAAGTGGTTATCAGGTGGATGCAGTCTGCACGACAGGGGGTCAGGCGCTGCAGAATGTAAATGCCTTAGATGGGGGAATCTTAATCTGCGGATATCGTTTTGCCGATATGATGTGCAGTGAGATCCAGGCATATCTTCCTGCAAATTTTGAGATGCTGTTAGTCGCCTCTCAGAGTAATACCATGAATAGGGATGTCTCAGATGTGGTATGTCTCTCTATGCCGTTAAAAGTTCATGAACTGTTGCAGACCGTCGAGATGATGGCGTATACTTATGAAAAGAAGAGAAAGAAACGGCGTGCACAGCCCAAAGAACGTACCGAGGAAGAAAAAAAGCTGATATTAAATGCAAAAAAACTTCTCATGGAACGGAACCAGATGAGTGAAGAGGAAGCACACCGTTATATACAAAAGAGCAGCATGGATACCGGTACCAGCATTGTGGAGACCGCACAGATGGTACTCAGTCTGATGAGTGTATAATAGAAGGAGTGATGGACATGAAATTTACAAAGATGCAGGGAATCGGCAATGATTATGTATATGTGAATTGTTTTGAAGAAAAGGTGGAAGATCCGGCAGCGCTTGCCAAGTTCGTAAGCGACAGGCATTTTGGGATCGGTTCCGACGGATTGATCTTAATAAAACCTTCCAAGAACGCAGATTTTACCATGGACATGTATAATGCAGACGGTTCACAGGGCGAAATGTGTGGCAACGGCATCCGTTGTGTGGCAAAATATGTCTATGATAAAGGATTGACGGATCAGCAGCAGATTTCGATAGAGACATTAGCAGGGATCAAATATCTGGATCTGACGGTGGAGGACGGAAAGGTCGTTCTTGTCCGTGTGGATATGGGAGAGCCGGAGCTGATCGCAGAAAAGATTCCGGTGATCGCAGACAGTGAGAAAGTTATTGATGCACCGATAGAAATTGACGGAACAACTTATCATATGACCTGTGTGTCTATGGGAAATCCACATTGTGTGGTCTTTATGGATGATGTGGAGAATTTTGAGATCGAAAAAACAGGTCCGTTGTTTGAAAACTATAAGGATTTTCCAAAACGGATCAATACGGAATTTGTAAAAGTTATCGATGAGCATACCTTACAGATGCGTGTGTGGGAGCGCGGTTCCGGCGAGACACTTGCCTGCGGAACCGGAGCCTGTGCAACTGCCGTGGCAGCAGTGCTGAATGGACATTGTAATGGAGAGATCCTGATCCATCTGCTGGGAGGAGATTTAAAGATCGAATGGGACAAAGAGACGAACCATGTATTTATGACAGGTCCGGCAGCCATTTCCTTCGAGGGAGAGATCAATCTGTAGAATATTTAAATACTAATCAAACAAGAAAAGAGGAGAAGATTATGTTTCAAGTAAATGACAATTTTCAGAAGTTACCGGGAAGCTATTTATTTAGCACGATTGCAAAAAAAGTCAATGCATATCAGCAGGAGAATCCGGACAAGAGTCTGATCCGTTTAGGTATCGGTGATGTGACACAGCCGCTTGCACCGGCAATCATCAAAGCACTTCATGCAGCAGTGGATGAGATGGGAGCAGCAGAGACCTTTCATGGATATGCACCGGATTTAGGCTATGAATTTTTAAGAAGTGCCATTGCAAAAAATGATTATGAATCCCGCGGATGTGACATCAGTGCAGATGAGATTTTTGTATCTGACGGAGCAAAATGTGATTCTTCCAATATTCAGGAGTTATTCTCCACAGATTGTAAGATTGCAGTCTGCGACCCGGTTTATCCGGTTTATGTAGATTCCAATGTCATGGCAGGAAGAACCGGAGTCTATGATGCAAAGACAGAGATGTGGAGCAATGTCATCTATATGCCATGCACGATGGAGAATGGTTTTGTACCGGAATTTCCAAAGGAAACACCGGATGTCATCTATCTGTGTCTGCCAAACAATCCGACCGGTACAACGATCACAAAATCCCAGTTACAGGAATGGGTAGATTATGCAAACAAAAATGGTGCGATCATTATCTATGATGCAGCATATGAAGCATATATTTCAGAAGATGATGTGGCACATTCCATTTATGAATGTGAAGGAGCAAAGACCTGTGCGATCGAAATCAGAAGTTTTTCTAAAAATGCAGGATTTACGGGAGTCAGACTTGGCTTTACCGTTGTGCCAAAGGATTTGAAACGTCAGGATGTTTCCCTTCATGGTATGTGGGCAAGACGTCATGGAACAAAATTCAACGGTGCACCATATATCATCCAGCGTGCAGGCGAAGCCGTATATTCAGAAGAAGGAAAAGCACAGTTAAAAGAGCAGGTCGCTTACTATATGAAAAATGCATCTGTAATTAAATCAGGATTACAGGAAGCAGGCTATACGGTATTTGGTGGTGTGAACGCACCGTATATCTGGTTAAAAACACCGGATCAGATGAATTCATGGGAGTTCTTTGACTATCTGTTAGCAAATGCGAATGTCGTTGGAACACCGGGTTCAGGATTTGGACCAAGCGGAGAAGGATATTTCCGACTGACTGCATTTGGAAGCTATGAGAACACGGTAGCAGCATTAGAGCGAATCAAGAAAATGTAAAGGGGAGCTTTTTACAAAAAGGAGTTAACATTTTATGTTATCGGAAGAGGAACGACAGCGAAGAAGAAGAGCACAGCTTCGGGAGCAGAGAAGACGTGCAGCGAAGAAAAGAAGACGAAGGGCATTGCTTGCGAGAACCCTGTTTATTACAATCATTGTTCTGATTATCACAGGGGCAGTGTGCCTGATTAAGCATTTTAAAAATGCAAAAGAGACCTCTGCACAAGTTGAGCCAAAGATTGTGGAAAATCCACCGGATTATGAGGTAGACCTGTTGGATATCAACGACTATTCCAGACCGGGACTGACGTTAGAAAAAGTGAATGGCATTGTCATTCACTATACCGCAAATCCGGGAACTACGGCAAAACAGAACCGGAATTATTTTAACGGACTCAAAGATTCTAAAAAGACAAAGGCAAGTGCACATTTTGTTGTAGGGTTAGAGGGTGAAATCGTACAGTGTATTCCCTGCAACGAGATTGCCTATGCATCAAATGACAGGAACAGTGATACGATTTCGATCGAATGTTGTCATCCGGATGCAACAGGAAAATTCAATCAGGAAACGAAGGACACGCTGGTACACCTTACCGCATGGCTGATCGGGCGTTACGGACTGACGACGGATGATGTGATTCGGCATTACGATGTGACCGGCAAAAAATGTCCGCTCTATTATGTGGAGCATGAAGATGAGTGGAACAAATTCAAGGAAGATGTAGATGCCTATATTGAAAAGAATGGCGTTCTGCCATCGGAATCAGAAAAGAATTCGCAATAGAGGTTGCCAACCTTATCAAAATCAAGTAAAATTGTATTAGATAACGGCAAAAGAGAATGGAAGTCAAATGTTAGAAGTAATATTAGAAGATCTGAAGAATCAGAAAGAGGTCCGCAAAAACCTGATACAAATGAAAGAACTCCTCAAAGATGAGGAAACACGAAAGGAATTGTCGGAGCTTTCTGCCGACAATTCTATATTTTTGGGATTTTTAAAAGAGGAAGATCCAAAGGTCAGGAAAAATGCGGCACTGATCCTAGGAATGACAGGTGATCAGGAAATCCTCCCTGCATTAATGGAGGCATATGAAAATGAAGAGACGCTTTTTGTAAAGAGTGACTATGTAAAGGCGATGCAGAAACTTGACTGCACAGATTACCTTACACCTTTAAAATTGCGTTTAGAAGAGCTTCAAAAGATGCAGGCAGAGGAGAGTGAAAAAAAGCATATCCGAAAAGAACGGAAAGAGTTAGAAAAACTTTTAGAGCAGGAAAAGGGCAGTAAACTTCATGCCTTTTGTGGATATGACCAGCCTTGTGATATGATTCTGACAACGGACAGGGGATTTGCCCAGATGACAGCAGAACAGATTCATAAAGGCAGAAAAGCAGTGGCGGCATCCGGTGTTCGTCTTCATACGGAAGATTTAAAATCCGTACTGAATATCAGGACGTTTCGTGAGATACTGTTTCCGATCCACTGTAAGACGACTCTTTTACCGGAACCGGAGAAGACAGCAGAAGGACTGTTAGCGGGAGATCTACTGCAGTTGTTAGAAAGACATCTGCAGGGAGATGCACCCTATTTTTTCCGTATGCAGATATTAGCTCCGATGACAGAGGACAAGAAAACCGTCTTTTTAAAAAAGACAGCATATATATTGGAAGAAAAAAGTGGATATAAGCTGAAAAACACACCGGGAAGATACGAAGTTGAGATTCGTCTGATACAAAAGCGGGACGGAGATTTTCATGCATATCTAAAATTTTACACCTTGCCGATGCACCGTTTTTCTTACCGGAAAAATGCACTTGCGGTATCCATAAATCCGGCACAGGCAGCATTAATGCTCTATTTAGCCAAGCCGTATTTAAAAGAGGATGCAGCAGTGCTTGACCCGTTCTGTGGCGTGGGAACGATGTTAATAGAACGTAACAAGGTACTTCCGGCGAGATCTTTGTACGGTATTGATATTTATGGACAGGCCATTGAAGGGGCAAGAGAAAATACCCAACTTGCGGGAGTTGAGATATCGTATATACAGAAGAATTTTTTTGATTTTACACACCGGCACAAATTCGATGAGATTGTGACGAATATGCCAACGAGAGGAAAGAAGAGCAAGGAAGAGCATGATGCATTTTATGCGGAATTTTTCCAAAAAGCAAAGCAGCATCTGAAACCGGGTGGCATGATTATCATGTATACGAATGAAGCAGGGTTTGTCAAAAAACAAATGCGGTTGAAAAAGGATATGCACCTTTTAAAAGAATATTGTATCCGTCAAAAGGAAGAATGGTATTTGTATATCATAGAGATAGAAGAGTAAGGGGGCATGACACGGATGGATGGACAGGAAGCAAAGAGCGGGAGAGAGTTTGCAGTATCCTTATTGGATAGTCAGATGGTTCAGATGCTTCAGGACCGGTTTTGTCTGGCAAATAATGTCTACTGTGTTTGTTTAACCAGAAGTGAAGGTGTCCTGACAAAAGCATATGGTTCTAAGAAGGAGTTAGACTACCTGCATCAGAAGATGGGAATGGGACTTCATATTGCTTTGTTAAAACGTCTGATCGAAAATGATATCGAAGAAGTTGTGGAGCAGGAGTTAGAAGAAGACTACCTGAAAATGTGTGCACTTTCCATTAAGATTGGTGGAGAGACCGTGGCAATCTGGGTAGTGTTAGCTGTGTTAGAAGAACCGGGAATCCATGGAGAGGATGTTCCGCCTTATATCAAGACAACGACAACGGAGCGTTTTTATTCTTCCATCAGCTTTTTAGAGAGTCTGACGAAGCAGTATTTTGCCGTGAAGCTGGAAGAAGTCATTGCACAGGAAGCATTTATCAAGAGCCATGAATCGGAAGAGAAAATGAAAGCCGAGCTTAGAAGAAGCGAGGTCATGACACATATTGTCTCAAAATTAGAGAGTGAGGACTCTTTTGCAGACATTGTGGAAAATATCTTAGAGTCGGTCTGTGGATATTTAGATATCAGTGCAGCGAGCATGCTTCAGATTGATGATAAGAATCAGATGATGAACATGATCTGCTATTATGGATTCCATGACCCGGAGCAGGTAAAAACGATGCGGCATCTGCCGTTAGAGGAAGTGCCGTGGGCAAACGGAAAACCATATCTGATCTCTTCAGATACTTATCTGCCGGAAAATTTCTTAAAATATTTCCAGACCTACCACAGACGTGCGGGAATCTTTCTGCCATTGGGTGTCAATGAAAAATCCGGCATGTATTTGGCCTTTGTAGAGGAGCGTTTTCCAAGGGTCTGGTCACAGGAAGAGATCAAGTTTTTAAATGATGTCAAACAGATCGTACAGAGCATTTTAGTAAAGCGTATTACAAAGAATTCATTAGCAAGCTCCTATGCATCATTAGAGGCAATCTTAGAAAATATGGGATGCGGAGTCTGTGTGGCAGATATCAAGCAGGAAAAATCACTGTATGCAAACTGCAAATTCCGTGAGTTGTTCCGCAACTTTTTAAGTACACACAGCTTAGAAGATCTGATCCATAAATACAAACCGAACGGATTGGCAGCACAGCAGAAGACAGAGATGTATATACCGGATTCTAACCGCTGGTATGATGTGCAGTTTGCAAATATCAACTGGGTAGACGGAAAGAGTGTGACTCTTTGTACCGTCTATGATGTAACCGATAAGAAGCTGTATCAGCAAAAGATTGAAAAGCAGGCAAACAACGACTTTTTGACCGGTCTGTTTAACCGTATGCGCTGTGAGCAGGATTTAAAAATGTATATCCGGACTGCAAAAGAACAGAAGACGGAAGGTGCACTGTTATACATTGATCTGGATGATTTTAAACATATCAATGACGGACTGGGTCATCAGTACGGAGATATTCTCTTAAAGGCACTCTCTAACAGTTTGCGCAGGATCAAGGGCATTGAGGACAGTTGTTACCGTATGGGCGGTGATGAATTTATCATCATTGTCAAGCCGGAACAATATGACCGGTTAGAGCAGATCATAGAGGAAGTACAGGCAATCTTCAACAAGCCATGGTTCTTACACAGTGCAGACTATTACTGTACGATGAGTATGGGTGTAGTCCGTTTTCCAAAGGATGCCAATACCGTAACAGATCTGATCAAGAAAGCGGATATTTCCCTCTATGAAGCGAAAAAGGGTGGAAAGAACCGTGTGGAATATTACGGTGGAGATGGAGAAGATACGGCTTCAAGACGTCTGGATATGGAAAAGAACATGCGTGATGCAACAGCAAATTCCTGCGAGGAATTTGAGGTCTATTATCAGCCTGTCATCGATATTTCCGGCGAAAAAGAACGCTGCTCCGGTGTGGAGGCACTGGTACGCTGGAATTCAGGAAAAATGGGAATGGTCGGACCGGGAGAATTTATCCCGCTTGCAGAGTATTTAGGTCTGATCAATCCGATCGGAGATTTTGTACTGCGGAAGGCATGTGAAAAATGCAAATACTGGAATGATATGGGACATCCGGAGTACCGCATCAACGTAAACCTTTCTGTCGTACAGCTTTTACAGAATGATATTGTGGAACGCATCCGCACTGTATTAGAAGAGACCAAGATGCGACCGGAGAATCTGACTCTGGAGGTTACCGAGAGCCTTGCGATCAACGATATCGGACGAATGAAGAAGGTATTGAGTAAGATCAAAGAGCTTGGAGCTTTGATCGCACTGGATGATTTTGGAACCGGATATTCTTCCTTAAGTCATATCCGTGAACTTCCGATTGATATTATTAAAATCGACCGATGCTTTGTGATTGATTTAGGAAAAGATGACTATGCAGAGACCTTTGTGCGGATGGTTGCAGAGCTTGCAGATACCATTGGAGTGCGGATGTGCGTAGAAGGTGTAGAGGATGATGGTCAGCTTCAGATTTTAAAGGATATGAAGAAGGTGCAGTATATTCAGGGTTACTATTATGACAAGCCGCTTACGGAAGAGGCATTTGAGAAAAAATATCTGTAGAATGGATGGGGCGCATTACATCTTAGATGTAATGTGCCCAATATTTTTGATGAGGATCGAAATGCTTCCATCTTCATTTGTGATAAATTCAATGCTGTCCCCACTTCGGTACTGTTCCATAGGGATTTTGATCTCTACACCGGTATCGGTAGAGAGGCATTGCTTTTCATAGCGTTTTAAGGTGGCAGTATTCTGTGGAGTGATCTCTGCTTCGGAGATGTTATATTTTTCTAACTTCTCTGTGACCTCTTCTCGGAATTCCGGTTTTTCAGGAAAGACCTTATCTAAGACATCGGGAATGGAGAGCGTACCTTCCTCTTCTAATTCCGTATAGATGATATTTTTAGTGTTCATGGAAGCCGCATACTGTTCCTCTTCATCAAAATATTTTTTCTGGACCTTGTCAATTTCTTTGGTGACAATGGACAGCTTGGATTTAGAACTTAAAGAACCATGACATCCTAAAAAAAGTGAAGAGAAGTAGTTGGTCTTTGTACCGTTGACATCATACTTCTTTTCAATCAACTGGATCTGATAGTCGGTCAGGTTGATGACTGCCGCTTCGGTCAGTTTCTGGCTCTCATTTGGCAGGATGGCTTTGAATTTTATGATATCATTGGTATTGCCAAAAGCGTCAGAATCTGTATGGTGTGTATAGGAGGTTTTGTAATTCATTTTTAAAAGTGCAAGATAGGTGTTTTCATTTGCACTAAAATGGCAGATAATAAAGTCAGCCGGCGGAATGTCGATATTCTGGTTCATGATCGTAAAAAGATGAGTCGAAATATCCTGACTGACTTTGACAAATCCATGTTCTTCTAAGTCATCTAAGTATCCGCGGACAACGGAATCCTCAGAAAAAGAGCAGGATTTCAAATCATCACCGGAGGTGATCTTTGCAATATGAGCTTTTATAAAATCAGCAAAGTCGGAGCCGTGTTCTAATTCCGTATCAGACAGAACCGGCATTCCAACCGTTGAATCTAAAATATGTACGATCGTATTTTTTAAATAAATATCTTCTTGTCTTATCATGTTTGTACTCCTTTCTAACAAACTATAGCATAGAAAAAGAGACAACGTCAAATGGCAGACAGTGACAGATAAGGACGAGAAATCAATGCAGGAGATAAGGTAAGAGATAAAGATAAGAAAGGTTTATGATAGATGAAAAAGTTACTGGTATTTTTAAGAGATTACAAAAAGGAAAGTGTATTAGCACCGCTGTTTAAGCTGTTAGAAGCATCATTTGAACTGTTTGTGCCGTTAGTCATGGCGAAGATCATCGATGTCGGTATCGGAACGGGAGATAACAGCTATGTGTTAAAAATGTGTGGGGTGCTGATCCTTTTGGCATTTATCGGACTGACCTGTGCGATTACCGCCCAGTATTTTGCGGCAAAGGCAGCCGTCGGATTTGCGACAAAACTGCGTCATGCATTGTTTGAACATATTCAAAAGCTGTCTTTTGACGAACTCGACAGGGTAGGAACGTCAACACTGATCACAAGGATGACCAGTGACATCAATCAGGTGCAGTCGGGAGTGAATATGGTACTGCGGTTGTTTTTACGCTCGCCGTTTATCGTATTTGGAGCCATGGTCATGGCATTTACCATTGATGTCAAAGCGGCATTGATCTTCGTTGTAACGATCCCGGCATTGTCCGTTGTGGTCTTTGGAATTATGTATGTCAGTATCCCTCTCTTTAAAAAAGTACAGTCAGGACTTGATGAAGTGCTTTCGCTGACCAGAGAAAATTTAGAGGGCAGCAGAGTGATCCGGGCATTTCGAAAAGAGCAGGAAGAGACGGCACAGTTTGAGCAGAAAAACGGTCTGTTAACGGGAATGCAGCTTCATGTAGGAAAGATCTCAGCCCTGATGAATCCACTGACCTATATCATTATTAATTTTGCCATTGTAGCATTGATCTGGCAGGGCGGGCTCCGTGTAAATGTAGGAGCGATCACGCAGGGGGAAGTCGTTGCACTGGTCAACTATATGTCACAGATCTTAGTAGAGCTTGTAAAACTTGCAAATCTGATCGTTACGATCAATAAGTCTGTTGCCTGCGGAAACCGTATTGCACAGGTATTAGATATGGAATCTTCCATGGAGGATGGTACACTTGAGATCGGAGAAAATTTCCAAGAGCAGGAAATTTCAGAGAAAAAATCTGTGGTTTCCTTTGAAGATGTGTCGATGTGCTATCAGGGTTCTAAAGAAGATGCCATCACACACATTTCCTTTACGGCAGGGGCTGGTGAGACCATTGGAATTATCGGCGGAACCGGTTCGGGAAAATCCACCGTGGTCAATCTGATCCCAAGATTCTATGATGCCTCAGCGGGGCAGGTGTGCTTTTTAGGACAGGATGTGCGAAAGTACCGGAGAAAAGAACTGCGAAACCAGATTGGAATCGTACCGCAAAAGGCAGTGCTGTTTGCGGGAACGGTCCGTGAGAATATGCAGTGGGGAAAGAAAGATGCAACCGATGAAGAAATCTGGGAGGCATTAAAAACCGCGCAGGCAGAGGAGTTTATCCGTGCGAAAGAAGGCGGTCTGGATGCGAATATCGAACAGGGAGGACGTAATCTTTCCGGCGGTCAGAGGCAGAGACTTACGATCGCAAGGGCATTGGTAAAAAAGCCAAGGGTTCTGATCTTAGATGATAGTGCTTCGGCACTGGACTATGCCACGGATGCGGCACTGCGAAAAGCCATCCGTCAGATGGAGGGAGCACCGACGGTATTTATTGTTTCACAGAGGACTTCATCCTTGATGAGTGCAGACCGGATCTTGGTGTTAGATGACGGAGAGAGAACCGGCTACGGTACACATGAGGAATTGTTAAAAAATTGTCAGACTTACCGTGAGATCTACAACTCCCAATATGGAAAGAAGGAGGAAGCATAATGGAGAAAAAAGAAAAACGTCAAAAGCAGAAAGAGACTTTTAAAAAGGTACTCCGTTATATCAAAAAATACTGGTTTTATCTGATCCTTTCTATATTGTTAGCGGTAGTTACGGTAGTGCTTACACTTTACATTCCGATTTTGATCGGTGATGCAGTAGATGAAATTGTCGGAGCAGGTCATGTGGATTTTGCAGCGATCTTTGTGATCTTAAAGCGGATGGCAGTTGTGATCTTAGCAACGGCAGCCGCCCAGTGGGTCATGAATCTTTGCAACAATAAGATGACCTATGGGGTTGTGCAGGATATCCGCAATGAAGCATTTCAAAAGATTGAAAGTCTGCCGATCTCCTATTTGGATGCTCATTCCCACGGAGACATGGTCAGCCGTATTATTGCGGACGTAGACCAGTTTGCCGATGGACTTTTGATGGGATTCACACAGTTTTTTACCGGAGTTATGACAATCGTAGGAACACTGCTTTTTATGCTGAGCGTCAATGCAGGAATTACTTTAGTCGTGGTAGGGATCACACCGCTTTCTTTTGTGGTAGCAGGATTTATTGCAAAACGGACATTTTCCATGTTCCAGTTGCAGTCAGAGACCAGAGGCGAGCAGACTTCTTTAGTCGATGAGATGGTGGGTAATCAGAAGATCGTGCAGGCATTTGGACATGAAAAAGAGGCATTAGAGAGATTTGATGAGATCAACGGACGTTTAGAAAAAGCATCACTGCGGGCTATTTTTTATTCAAGCACCACCAATCCATCCACCCGTTTTATCAATAGTTTAGTCTATGCGGGAGTTGGTGTTACAGGAGCATTGTTTGCCATACAGGGACGTTTGAGCGTCGGACAGCTGACCTGTTTTTTGAACTATGCAAATCAGTATACCAAACCGTTTAATGAGATTTCCGGCGTTGTAACAGAGCTGCAGAATGCATTGGCATGTGCGGCAAGGATATTTGAACTGATCGAAGAGGAGCCGGAAAAGCCAGATGCTAAGGATGCAGTTGTGTTAAACGAAGTAGACGGCAGTGTTGCGATGCAACATGTGTATTTTTCCTATCTGCCGGAGCAGAAACTGATCGAAGATTTTAATTTAAAGGTTTTACCGGGACAGAGGGTTGCAATCGTCGGACCGACCGGATGTGGTAAGACCACGATGATTAATCTGCTGATGCGTTTTTACGATACGGACAGTGGTGAGATTGACGTAAGCGGTCATCCGATCACGGAGATTACCAGAGACAGTCTTCGTGCTTCCTATGGAATGGTTTTACAGGAAACCTGGTTAAAACATGCGACGATCCGGGAGAATATTGCTATGGGAAAACCGGAGGCAACGAAAGAGGAGATCATCGAAGCGGCGAAGGCTTCCCATGCCCACGGTTTTATCAAACGTCTGCCGGAGGGATATGATACGATCCTAGGCGAGGACGGAGGAAGTCTGTCACAGGGACAAAAGCAGCTTTTATGTATTGCAAGAGTTATGCTTTGCCTGCCGCCAATGCTGATCTTAGACGAAGCAACTTCTTCGATCGATACCAGAACAGAATTGAAGATCCAGAATGCATTTGCAAAAATGATGGAGGGAAGGACGAGCTTTATTGTCGCACACCGTCTGTCTACAATTCAGGAGGCTGATGTGATCCTGGTCATGAAAGACGGAAAGATCATTGAAAAAGGAAACCATGAGGAACTCTTAGCGGCGGGAGGCTTTTATGCAACACTGTATCAGAGCCAGTTTGCCGTATAAAAACAGGACAAAGTTACAGAAAAAACACGGAAAAAAGACACCGAAAAATAACACAGATAGAAACAGGAGAACAACCGGAATGTTGACACAATTTGCAAGAACAGAATTATTACTTGGAAAAGAGGCAATGGAAAAATTAAAAAATTCCAGAGTTGCAGTATTTGGAGTAGGCGGAGTGGGCGGTTATGTCTGTGAGGCATTAGTCCGAAGCGGAGTCGGAGCATTTGATCTGATCGATGATGATAAGGTCTGCTTAACAAATCTCAACCGACAGATCATCGCAACGAGAAAAACTGTTGGAAAATATAAGACGGAGGTTATGAAAGAGCGTATCTTAGAGATCAACCCGGATGCGGATGTCAGACTGCACCAGTGCTTTTTCTTACCGGAAAATTCGGCAGATTTTCCATTTGAGGAGTATGACTATGTCGTAGATGCGGTAGATACCGTGACCGCTAAAATAGAGCTTGTCATGAAATGTCAGGAGATGAAGGTGCCGATCATCAGCAGTATGGGAGCCGGAAATAAGTTAGATGCCAGCAAATTTCAGGTGGCGGATATTTATAAGACCAAGGTCTGCCCGTTAGCAAAAGTCATGAGAAGGGAATTAAAAAAACGTGGAGTGAAAAAGTTAAAGGTGGTCTATTCCGAGGAACAGCCGACAAGACCGATAGAAGATATGGCGATCAGCTGCAGAACGAACTGTATCTGCCCACCGGGAGCAGAACATAAGTGTACGGAGCGTCGGGATATACCGGGTAGTGTGGCATTTGTGCCGTCTGTAGCAGGACTGATCATTGCCGGAGAGGTCGTAAAGGATCTGTGCCGATAGCCGATGGAGCAAGAAATAATGGAATAAGAAAGTGATAAAAAACGGAATCGTGAAAAACGATTGCAGGAATTTAAGCAATATAGAAAAACAGAGGATTATACAGAAAAAGCCTTGAAAATCAAGGCTTTTTCTTAAAAAATAATGCGGAAGATGGGACTTGAACCCACACGACATTGCTGCCACAAGATCCTTAGTCTTGCTCGTCTGCCAATTCCGACACTTCCGCATTCATTATGAAAATGAAATGTCACTCACGCGACTGTTCAATAACTGTCTCTTATACACATCTGACGCTGCCGACGACTCCTTAC
>ENA-OZFX01000645-OZFX01000645.1-human-gut-metagenome-genome-assembly--contig:-NODE-645-length-19011-cov-5.389586_pt1 | contig 19011 bp, 15 predicted proteins | sample MGYA00244651_ERZ653648 | MGnify/ENA primary metagenome ERZ653648 (study PRJEB26926, sample SAMN06164910) | human gut metagenome | biome: ENVO:00009003; feature: ENVO:2100002; material: ENVO:00002003...
AAGAGACAGCGGGTTCATCATGTTCAATCTGGAAGCCGTCACCTCCGGGATCTGCACTCCGGAGCAGGGCCGCCTGATCATGGATTGGGTGAGCGGAGAGCGCATCGTCAAAGAGGACGCAGAGAACGCGCCGGGGAATTCACCCGAAGTACAGGAAGGGAACTACGCGTCGGGCGTCAAAGGAACGCGTGTGAACGAGGACGGCTCTTTTGCCGACGAGGGTACGCTCGGCATCTACGACTTTGAGTTTGCTCCCCGTTCGACGACGGTCAAAAATTACAATCAATATGTTTGGAACTGGTCGGGCAGCAACGCTTTCGGCGGACAGGTGCAGGATGGCGGAGCCATTATGTATCTGAGCTATTACGATCTTATGAGCCGTATTTCCGTTTATGGCGCAGATAACGCCTTCGGACGGCTCAAGGGCATCCAGACATGGTATGAGAAGGTCAAGGCTGTAGCCGACGAGGCGAACATCGACGAGACGGCACCCAAAAATTTCTACCGTGAATATTACTCCAAACTCGGCATCGTCATGCAGGGTGCAGGAACGGCCGGCGGCATCGGTCTCGACGAGGAGTTCCTTGAATCGGCACTCGTTCTTGCGGCGATCCCCTACGGGTTCTTCGGGCTGGGAAGCGGCGATTACAACACGCTTGCCGTTGCGCCCGAGCTGCCGTCCTCGCTCGACTGGTGGAAGATGGAGAATCTGCGCTTCCACAATGTCAACTACGACCTCAGTGTTGGCAGAGATTTTGTGCAGATCTCTTATGTCAAGGGGTTCCCGACGGGGCTTTCCGTCAGCGTGACGCTTCCCATAGAGGATGGGCAGAAGGTCTATGTGGACGGCATTGCGGCGGACGGAGCAATCGAAAACGGAAAGGTGACGGTGACTGTTCCGTTCAAAGCCTGCAAGGTACAGGTAAAGTAAGGTGATACGATGAAAAAGCTGATAGGTATTTTATTGTCTGCTGTTCTTCTGACGGGGATGACTGCGTGTACCAATCCCTTTGAGGAGGAACCGGAGGACGAGACGGGGAAAGTCGTCATTGAAGTGGGCGTCCTCGGAAGTACGACGGAACAGGAGATCTTCCGCAAGTATAAAAACGGTTTCCAAGAAAAATATCCCGATGTTGTCGTGCAGCTTGATGCGATCCCCGGCGATTATGCGACGGGCATGAACAACTACGTTCAAAATTCGAGCTTCCCGGATGTTGTATTTGCGCCGGGCGACCAGCATGCTGCCTATTCTTCGCGCGGGCACTTTGTCGATCTGCGCGTTTATGACGAGGCAGACGACACCTTCTCCTTCGATGACATCTATCCGGAGCTTATCGAAACGACGCATTATAACAGTAGCGATGAGGGCATATGGTTCATGCCGCGCGATTACAACAAAGTGGTCACGTTCGTCAATAAGACGATGCTCTCCTATGTTCCCGGGGAAAATGGGCAGATGTTCGCGGGGTATGGCTCTTTTGAGGCGCTCAAAGAGGCGTGGGATCTTGAGACATTCTATGAGGTTTGTGCTGCGGTCAAGGCAAAAGTGGACGCCAACGCCGCCGATCCGGCCTCCGTCTCGCAGGAGGAAAAACTCGCAGGGCTCATCCGCGGTACGGTCGCGCTCGACGCGCGTTATAACTGGTATCCTTCCTACGAACCCATTCTGCGGCATTACGGCGGCAGCATGATCGATCTGTCCAAGGCGGGTGACGGTGAAACGCCGGATTACGAGGCGATGCTCAGTGTCGATGCCGATGCGACCATGCTTGCATACCGCTCCTTCTACGAGGAGCTGGCAAAGCCCGGCTATGTGCGGGATTCGCTTGCCTCTACGGGGGCGGCGGCGTTCCCCAACTCACAGGCGGCGATGTGGTTTACTACGCGTCCCTCCTGGGGGGATGTCAATTCTTACAATGCAACGTTTGAGGTGGATTTTCTGCCTTTCCCTTATGATTATGTGGGCGTTGGCTGTACGGGGTATGCTATCACCACGGCGGCGCAATCGCGGATCTCCGAGAACGCGAAGACCAAAGAGGGCAGCAGTGAGAAGATGACGAATGCCGATTATGCGTGGCTGTTCCTCAAATATATCGCCAGCGAGGAAGGACAGAATGCCATCGGCGAGACGGGTATGGGTGTCCCTTCCCTTATGTCGATGAAGGACAAGGGAAGCTGGCTCGAGTATGGCGGCGGCGACATCAATCACGAGGCGTTTGTCGAGGCGCGTGAAGGCCAAAGCGTCATGGCGGTGAACGATATTTATTCCTTCCCCGCGACGGCACAGAAGACGATCAGCGATAACTGCATTTCGATCATGACGTATGTCGTCAAGAAAGACTTTTGGCCGGATGACTTGACGCTGCCGCTCAATAGGACCAACTATGCGCAGATATATTCTAAGGTGGATGAGTATAAACAGGTGATGATGGTCCGTATCAACGCGGCAAATTGAGAAAGGGTTTTGCCTGCCCGCAGGGATCTCCCGCGGGCAGGCAAAAGCAGGAGGGCAGAATGGAGGCAAAAAATAACAGAAAGAGTCGGCAGATCAAGGAATGGATGAGTTCGTTTGCATTCATTCTGCCGGTCATGATCGGGATCCTGGTGTTTACGCTGTTCCCGATGGTTTCTTCGCTTGTCTACAGTTTTACGAGAACATATACGACCGTCAAGGGTACGGGCGAGTGGATCGGCTTGGGGAATTACGCGTCGATCTTCCACGAGTATTGGCCGGAGATCGGCAGGTCTTTGAGTATCACATTTTTGTTTACGGTGATCTCGCTGCCGCTCACGCTGATCTTATCCTTCGGGTTATCGCTGCTTTTGACGAAGGATGTCAAAGGGATCAAGGTCTTTCGTGTGATCTACTATCTTCCTGTTATGATCCCTACGGTGGTCAGCGGCATTTTGTGGTCGATGCTTGCCAACGGTTCGGATATGAGCGCTTTCAATGTGATTTTGAACGCCTGCGGCCTTCCTTCCTTTTCGTTTTACGATTCGGGAGATACGGCAATGTTTACCTTCATCATTATGGGCTTGTTTACGATCGGCAGCAGCATGATCCTTTGGATCGCGCAGATCAAGTCTGTCCCCGCGGCAATGTATGAAGTGGCCGACCTGGAAGGAGCGAATGCATTTATCAAGCTCTTCAGGATCACGATTCCCATGTGTACGCCTATTATATTTTACAACCTCATCATGGGTATCATCAATTCATTGCAGGTCTTTTCTAACGTGATCACCCTCAATATCGAACCGGGGGGAAAGGAAGCGCTCGACTTCATTGTCGTGCAGATCTATGACTTTTACAACAGTACCGATCTTTCCATGGCGTGCGCTTTGAGCTGGATCCTCTTTGTCATCATCGCCGTGCTTTCGGGGCTGACGTTTAAGTTCAACAAGTGGGTCTATTACGGGGAGGATGTATGACGAGATCGATCAAAATGGCTAAATATACGGGTGCGGCGATCAAATATATCGTCTTGACGCTGCTTGCGGTCATATTTCTCTTTCCGGCGCTGGAAATGGTCTTAAAGTCCTTCATGAATGACCTTGACATCCGTTTCGGTGAGCTTTTTCCGACAGAGTTTACGCTGAAGCCCTATCGAGATGCGTTAGATGCAGAATACTTTTGGTGGCTGAAAAACACGCTCATCATCGGGGTCGTTAATATGGTGGGCATTACACTTTCCTCCAGCCTCTGTGCTTATGGGTTTTCCAAACTGCGCTTCAGGGGCAGAGAACTGTGCTTTTCGATCGTGCTTGCAACGCTCATGCTTCCCTCTATCTGCATGCAGATCCCACTCTATAAAATGTATTATGCGATGGGTTGGACGAATTCGTGGCTTCCGCTTATTGTTCCCGGTTTTTTCGGCGGCGGCGCGTTGAATATTTTTTTGATGCGTCAGTATATGCGCGGGATCCCGGATTCTATTTGTGACGCAGCCAAGATCGACGGCGCCAATAAATTTGTCATCTACGCGGCGATCGTCATGCCGATGTGTTTCCCCATCGTGGGGTATGTGATGCTGACTTCATTTCTCGGTTGCTGGAATGACTTCATGACGCCGCTTCTTTATATCAATGAGCCGGCTATGTATAATCTTTCGCTGGGGCTGTATTACCGGTATGTAAACAATCCCGGCGGGATCCCCCCTGCCAACGTACAGATGGCGGCGGCGACGATCATGCTGATCCCCTGCGTGGTATTGTTCTTCTTTTTTCAAAAGATCCTCATCAACGGCGTTTCGGTCGGCGCCGTTAAGGGGTAAGAGAGATCGCCTTCGGTGCGGCGCGTACCGGGACGGCAACAATTTTACTTTCCTCCATCTATCTTTATATGCAAAAGGGCTGCCCGTCCGCGGGCAGCCCTTTTGCAGAAAATCTTTGGCTTCCTTCGTATGATCTTACATTTCTTCTCACATATTGACAATAAAGGGAGGAATTCAAGTATGAAAGCAACGGGGATCGTGCGCAGGATCGATGAATTGGGGCGGGTGGTCATCCCCAAAGAGATCCGCCGCACGCTGCGCATCCGCGAGGGCGACCCCCTCGAACTCTTTACCGAGCGCGACGAGCTCATGCTCAAAAAGTATTCGCCCATCGCCTCCATCGAGCAATTCGCGCGCGGCACCGCCAAATCGCTGAGCGAGCAGAGCGGCTATCTTGCCGTCATCTGCGATACGGACGGCGTGCTGCAGGCGAGCGGGCAGGGCAAAAAGGCGCTCTGCGGCAAGGCCGTCTCCGACCGCATGGCGGAAGTCATGCGCGAGCGGCGCAGCTATCTTGCGAGCAAGGCGGAGGGCGGCGACATCCTGCCCATCGCCAACGAGAGCGAGCTCCCCGTCACGGCGCAGGTCATCGTGCCCGTCGTCGCGGGCGGCGATTGCCTGGGCGCCGTCGTGCTGCTCGCAACGGACGAGGGCGCCGTCATGGAGGCCTCCGCCGTCAAGATGGCGCGGCTGACGTCCGATATCATCGCGGGGCAGTTCGAATAAAACGCGGCGCGCCCTGCCCTAAGTGAGAGGGGCAGGGCGCGCCGCAACAGCGGTTTCACGCGGTTTTCGGGGCGCTCAGAGCGAGAGCAGCATCATCGCAACAGGCAGGGTGATAATGGAGAGCAGCGTTCCCGTCGCGTAGGCTGCGGCGGCGAGCTCCGTTTCCCCGCCCTTCTTTTCGGCAAAGGCGACGACGCTCGCTGCGGGCGGCATCGCCATCGCAATGACGGGCGCGATCAGCACATAGGGGGCGTCTGCGAACAGCCCCGCAAGCTTGAAGGGGAGGATGAGGAGATAGGTGAGCGCCATCGAAAGGACGAGCCTTGTAAACGCCGCAAGATAGATGTCTTTGTCGCCAAAGAGCTGCCTCGGGGAAAGTTCCGCCATGCGCACGCCCACGACGAGCATGGAAAGGGGCGCCGTCATGCCGCCCGCATAGGTGACGATCTGTTGGAGCTCTTCGACCTCTTCCATGTTGAAGATGTTGATCTTTGGAATGAGGAAGAGGAGAAACCCGATGACGGAGCCCACCGTGCAGGGGTTGAGGAGCGCCTTTTTGAGGGAGACTTCTCTTTTGTCCTGCGTGATGAGGTAGGCGCCGAGCGTCCAGATGAGCAGGTTGAAGGCGACGTTGAAGACGGTGATGTACATCATCGCCTCGCTGTCGCCGCCCGTGAACATATCGACGAAGGGGATGCCCACGAACGCGCAGTTGGAGAAGGTGCCGACGAACACGAGGATATCGCGCTTCTTGCGCTCCGCTTCGCCCCTCTTATAGAGGAAGACGAGCTTTGCCGCAAAGAAGGTGAGAAAGAGCGCCGCAAACGAAAAGAGGAGCACCCATAAAAAGTTCAGAAGCGTCTCTTTCGTGGGGGCGACGGGGTCGACGGCGAACGCTTGGATGATGAGCATGGGCTGCGCGAAGCACAAGAGGATGTTCGAGACGGAGTAAAGACTGTCGGAACGGACGAGGTTGGTCTTGCGGAGGAGAAATCCCGGGAGCGCAAAGGCGAAGAGCACCGCCATGATGAGGAGCACTTTTATGATGATGTCGAGCATGATGGTCACCTTGTTTTTCGTTTCTCGGCTCCGCATGATAGCACGCTTTGTCGCGGTTGTCAACTATCTTTACGGGGGCGGGGGAGAAATTTTGGGCTTTTTATTCTCTTCGCCATAGTGTCGGGTTTAACAACCCCTCCGTCTTGCCGCCTCGGTAAACCTTCGGACGGCAATCCACCTTCTCGCGCGGTAGAGCCCGCGCTCGGTCAGGAAATGCCCCGAACAATGGGGCATTTCCAAGTTCGTAAGTGGTCAACGCCACACCGTGGCTTTGCCAAGAAAGCACTTGCTCACCCCTCAAGAAGGCGCCTAAAATGTGGTGACTCCTTCCGCCTCACAGTCGTTCGGCACCTCCCTCTGAGAGGGAGGCAAGGGAGCGGGTGAGATCAACAACCCCTCCGTCAGGCTCGTTCCTCGCCTGCCACCGTCTCGGCGGCGCAAGGGAAACGCCGCCTCGGTCACGGTTTTTGCCCACAATGGCAAAAACCTCAGTTCGCCGCGCGCGCACGCCACACCGTGGCGATGCGTATCATGCGCGGCTCACCCCCTTGCACAGGGGAGGCAAAGAAATGCCCCCACCCCACCGCCCGTGTCCTTCCATAAGGGCGGCGGAAGGCAAACATAAGAGTTTTTTATTGCAGCGGGGCAAAAAAGCGCTCCGCCGCCCCCGCGATATTTGACAATAAAATGCGGCGCGTGTTATAATTCCAAAGAGAGGTAACAACATGAACCGCATCGTCATCCCCGAAACTTACCGCCCCGCGCTGGGCGGCTACGATCTCCAGTGCGCCATCGGCTATATCAAACACGGCTTCCAGGCCGAGCTCGAGCGCTCCCTGCGCTTGAAGCGCGTCTCCGCGCCCCTCTTCGTCTCCGCCGATTCCGGCCTCAACGACGACCTGAGCGGCACCGAACGCCCCGTCGCCTTCGACATCCCCGCCATCGGCAAGGAGGGGCAGATCGTACACTCCCTCGCCAAATGGAAGCGGCTGGCGCTCAAAAAGTATGGCTTTCAGATGCACGAAGGGCTGTATGCCGACATGAACGCCGTCCGCCGCGACGAAGCGCTCGACAATCTCCACTCCGTCTATGTCGACCAGTGGGATTGGGAGAAGATCATCTCCCGCGAGGACCGCTGCACCGACTTTTTATATTCGACGGTGCGCGCCATCGTGAACGCCGTGTGCAACGTGAGCGAGGCGCTCAAGCGCGAATTCCCGCAGATCGCCGTCTCCCTTTCGCGCGAGGTCGCCTTCGTCACTTCGCAGGAGCTCGAGGACCGCTGGCCCGGACTTACCCCCGAAGAGCGCGAGACCGCCTTCGTCAGAGAGCACCCGACCGCTTTCATCACGCAGATCGGCGGGGCGCTGAAGTCGGGCAAGCCGCACGGCTGCCGCGCGCCCGACTACGACGACTGGCAGCTCAACGGCGACCTCTTCTTCTGGCACGAGACGCTCGGCTGCGCGCTTGAAGTCTCGTCGATGGGCATCCGCGTGGACAGCGCCTCCCTCGACAGGCAGCTCACGATCGCAGGCTGCGACTACCGCCGCTCCTTCCCCTTCCACAAGATGCTGCTTGAAGGGGAGCTCCCCCTCACGATCGGCGGCGGCATCGGACAGTCCCGCCTGTGCATGCTGATGATCGGCTGCGCACACATCGGCGAAGTGCAGGCAAGCCTGTGGGACGAGAACACCCGCGCCGTCTGCCGCGAAAGCCACATCCCTCTGCTGTAAAACCGCTTCCCATATAAAAAACCGCTCCCGGGCATTCTCCTCGGGGGCGGTTTTGTGCATAAGATCGTTTCAGATCCAGGATGTCATGCCGAACAGCGCGGTAAAGTTGTTTTCGAACAGAGAGTCATACAGGCGCGGAAATTTGCGCTTGACGTACTTCTGCGCGGCCTCAAAGTCGACGGAGCGGGAACGATCGTCGTGCGCATCCGAAGCGATGGCGTCCACCAGCCTTTCCTTCAAAAGAAATTTCGCCGTCTTGACGGCGTGTTCGTGCGCGAACGCGCCCGCATTGAGCTGGATCATGCCGCCGCTCTCGCGGATGAGGAAGTAATCGTCCTTTTTCAGATACCAATAGCGCTCGATGTGCGCCACGACGGGGCGGAACCCCGCCGCCGCAAGATCGAAGACGGCATCTGCGATGGCCGTCTCCTCCCGCGTGGAAAATTCGACGAGCACGGCGCGGCTCCCGTTCAGGGTGAGCAGTTTCCCCGCGGCAAGGTCTTCCGCCATGCCGGGATAGTAGTAGATCTCCGCGCCGAGATAAAAGCTGACGGGAAGATCGCGCATCGCCTCGGAAAAGGACGCGAACGCTTCCTTCAGCCGCGCGGCATCCCGATGTTCCGCATTCTGATGGGGCGTGCAGATGACCTCCTCCACGCCTGCCTCGCGGTACCGCTCTGCCATGGCGCGCGCCACGCCGAGATCTTCGGCGCCGTCATCCACCCCGGGGAGGATATGGCTGTGGATATCGATCATCGCGCACCTCCCTCCGTGCGGAACTCAGTCATGGTGCCGGTCCGCTCTTTCGTTATCCGAATAATAGCCGCCGTGGCTGTAATAGTAGTAATAATATCCGCCGCGGCCCTTGGGATCGCACTTCGTCGTGTTGATCCCGATGATGCGCGCGCCGACCAGCCTCAGGCTCGCAATGGCTTCGCGCGCGTCCTTCTTTTTGACGTCGCGCATGGCGACGTTGAAGATGACGCCGTCGCTGAACTTGGAGATCGCCTGGGCGTCCGAACAGACGAGCACGGGCGGCGCATCCAGAAAGATGTAGTCATAGCGGATGCGAAGCGATTCGATGAACTGGCCGAGGCGGCTGTCCTCGATGACGGCAACGGGATTGAGCACCTTCCTGCCCGCCGTGATGAGGTCGACGCCCGACGCGGTGTGCTTGATGACCTCTTCCTCGCTGCGCGAACCGTCGAGGAAATCTACGATGCCGCGTTCGCGCGGCACGGTGAACACGCGGTGCATGATCGCCTTGCGCAGATCGAGATCGATGAGGAGCACCTTCTTGCCGTTGTGCGCCGCACAGGCAGCAAGATTTGCAAGCGTCGTGCTCTTGAGCTCGCCCTCGCCCGTCGAGGTGATCATGATGACCCCGTAAGGGTGTTCAAGATCGGAATAGCGGATGTTGGTGAGAAGGTTGTTGTACGGCTCGTAGCTGCGCACGGAGGGTTCCACCAGGCGCGTGGCGCTGTGGCTGCCGCGTCCTTTGCGCCGCCCCTTCTCCTTCTTGCTCTTGTCGTAGACGAAGGCGCCGATGACACGATCCTCGAGCAGCTCCTCCACTTCCTTGCGCGTACGGAATTTGTTGGACGCGAACTCTTTGATGAACACGACGACGCAGCCCACGACAAGGCCGCCCAAAAGCGAGACCGCCGAATAGAGGACCTTATTGGGCGAAGAGTAGGTGCCGAGCTTGGCGTACGAGATCCTCGTGACCGCATTCCGCAGGACGAGCGCCAGATTGTCGTCAGAGGTATTGGTATAGTTGATGAGCGCATCGACCACGAAATTCGCCATATTCATGGCGGTGGTCTTGTTCGGATGCTCTGCGGTGACCGAGATGATAAAGCTGTCGTCGCTCGAAGAGACGGTGACGCAGCTCCCGAGATCGGCTTCCGTGACGTCGGGATGGGCGTCTTCGACCATGCCGTAGATCTTATCGCCCTTGATCAGGCTGACCACGGTACCGATGAGTTTCTGCGAATTGGTGAGGTCGAACTCGTTGGACGGCTGAGTGCTGTCCGCATCGTCGTTGATGACGACGGAAAAGGTCGCCGTAGAGGCAAACTTCTCTTCGGCGATCCCGAACGTATAGACGAGCCCCGCCGCAAAGATGACGACGGTGATGACGGCGAGAAGGACGATGTTCTTCCAGAGCGCCGCAAACAGCTCGCCGAGACGGATGGTAGACTCCCGCTCCGGAGCTTCGTTCTGTATTCCCGTATTTTCTTCCATTTCTTTCCTCGTTTCCTAATCCTGTGCGCGAAGGAGGCACGGAGATCGGCCTTGCATATCGGCCGCGGCGGAAAGACCCGCCTTCCTCACTTACCGATGAAATTATTATAAAGTATTTGCCCCTTTCTGTCAACCCAAAGCCGCTCGTTTTTTCCATCTTTCTCCGCCTGTTTTCAATTTTTCTGAATGCAGGCCGAGGATTATTCGTTATTTTGTGCAGTATGTCAACAAAAATGTCCTCAAAAACGCCCGTTTCCCAATTCGGCGCGGCACCCGAGGAAGTTGCCCTCGCCCGCCGGCACGCCGTTCAGGTCCACGCGCGTCAGAAGGGGCGCATCCGCAAAGGCATAGGGCGCGACCGCCGTCACGGGATAGCTCTTTCCGCCCTTTTCGACGCGCTCGGGAACGCGATACTCCCCCGACCGCCCCGAAGGGAAAGCCGTGAGCACGGCGCCCTCCCCCTCGAGGGAGAAGAGCACGCCGTCCGCGGCAAAATAGCGGGGATTTTCCTCCGCCACAAAAAACTCCAGCAGGCGGTAACAGCCCGAAAAGGCGCCCTGCCCGATCGTTCGGAGCGACGCGGGCAGCGTGACGAACTGCGCCCCCGAGCGGAAGAAGGCGAACTCCTCCGCGGCGGGCACGCCCTCGCGCAGCCTGACCGTACGGGCATATCCCGTATAAGCGAAGCCCTCCGCCCCGACGGTGCGGCAGGCGTGCTCCGTCTCTTTCCAGACCGCCGAGCCCGCGATGCCGAGGTTGCGCACGAGCCCGACGACCCCTTCTGCGGCAAAGGTGAGCGTCTCCTCCTCGCGTACATTGCGCACATATCCCGCGAGGTAATCCTTCCCCTCATAGCGCACGGTGCGCCCCTCCGCCGCGGGCAGGAGCGCGCGGATCGCCGCCGTCTCCTCCGCCGTTCCCTCGCAGTTGACGACGGTGATGCGCGTACAGCCCGCAAAGGCGTCCTCCGACACATCGGAAAGCGCGCGCGGGATGCGCAGGCGGGCGAGCCCTTCGCAGCCCGCAAAGGCGCCCGCGCCCAGAGCGCTCACGCCCGAGGAAAGGTCGGCGGCATACAGCGCCCTGCATCGGGCGAACGCCTCCGCGCCGATGCTCTCGAGCGCGGCGGGAAAAGTGACTTCCTCCAGATAGTCACAGCCCGCAAAGGCGCCCGCCCCGATCTTTTTTACGCTGTCGGAAAGGTTGACGGAGGTGAAATATGCCCCCGCGAAGGCGCCCTCCGGGATGGCGGCGACCCCCGCCGTCACGCAGAGTTCATAGCCGAAATAAGCGGGATCGGAGGCATCCGCCGCCTCGCGTTCGAGCTTCTTCCCCTCCGCGCGGTAGCCAAAGAGCGATCCCCCGTCATAAAAGAGGGTATGCGTAAAGTACTCCGCAAGCGCCGCACGCTCATATTCTCCGCCGGGGAGGGAGATCTCCCGTTCCCCCACCGACGCGGCGAGCGCTTCCGGATCCGCCGTCCCGTTGAAGAGATGAAAATAATACTGGCTGTCCGAAAAGAGCGACGTGAGGACGACCTCACAGCGGCCGCGGAAGAGATCGATCCCCGAACAGGAAGCGGTATGCCCGAGGGCGGCGGTGGAATACCAGCTCCGCTCCGCCGCAGGCGCGGCATAGAACGTGCGGCTGTTCCTCAGATAGAAGAGCTCCCCCCTGCGCTGATCAAGGGAGAAGTCGGTATAGCCGTTCTCTTCGAGCACGGCGCGCGCGGCAGCAGGGCCGGACGCATCGGCGGGCACCTCCTCCTGATGCGCCGCAAGGACGGCGTTCATCGCCTCGATGCGCGCAAGGTCGCTGCGCTGGGGGATGAGATCTGCCGACTGCCACAGGGCAAGCCCCGCGGCAACACAAAATGCCCCGGCGAGCAGGGCGACGATCATGCCGTGGATGAGTTTTACGAGCTTCTTCTGCATACGTTCATGGGGATGCGCGCGGGCATCCGTTCCCGAATGAGACCATCTTACCACAAACCGCCGCTTTTTTCAAGTTTATCCGTCCGAGGGGACAAACTTTCACAAAAAAAGCAGGACGGGCTGCCCGCCCTGCCCTAAAAGCCCCTTTGCTCGCTCTGCCTGCAGGCGATCTTTCGGCAAGAAGTTGACAACGAAGGGGCTGCATGCTACAATATTACCCGTATGCGGGCGCACGCGCCCGCGACTAAAAAAGGAGAAATCTGCCATGACTTTTTGGGAAAAGATCGTAAGCGGCATGAGCGCCTTCTGGGAGCAGTTCGTGAACAACACGGGCCTTGTCATCGTGCGCACGCTCGCCTTCCTCGTTTTGGGGCTCGTCGTCATCCGCATCGTACAGATCATCGCCCGCTCCGCCTCGCTCAAGAGCCGCAAGCTCGACCGCGCCGCCTCTACCTTTGTGCTGTCCATCCTGACGGTGGTGCTGTATATCGCGCTCGTCATCGTGCTCGTCAGCTCTCTGGGCTTCTCCACGGCGGGCATCATCGCGGCGTTTTCCGCCGTCGCCCTCGCCGTCGCCCTCGCGCTGAAAGACAGCCTCGGCAGCCTTGCGAACGGCGTCATCATCATCTTTTCAAAGCCTTTCAAGAAGGGAGACAGCGTCAAGATCGGCGACTACACGGGCAGCGTGCAGGAGATCCGCCTCTTCAATACCAAAATTCTGACGCCCGACAACGACACCGTCATCATCCCCAACAGCGACGTTTTGGGGAGCGAGCTCGTCAATTACAGCACCATGCCCATGCGGCGCATCGCCTTCGGCTTCTCCGTCGCCTACGGCGAAGACCCCGAGACGGTCAAGCGCGTCGTGCTCGAAGGGGTGAAGGCCATTCCCAACGTCGTGGATACGCCCGCGCCCTCCGTCGTCATCACCGACTATCAGGCGAGCGCCGTCGGCTATTCCGTGCGCGTGTGGACGCCCAACGAATTTTACTGGACGACGCACGCCGCCATCCGCGACACCGTGCTGAAAGTCCTCAACGAGAACGGGCTCGAGATCCCCTACGACCGCCTCGAAGTCACGATGCGGCCCAACGCTTCCTATGAAAGAGGTGACAGACAATGAATTTATTTCTGCTCCTGACCGAACCGGCCGCCGAAGCCGCCGGAACTTCGGGCGAACTGCTCCTCAATTACCTCATCTACGCCGCCATTATCGTCGTCGGCATCCTCATCCTGCTGTTTTTGAGGAAGGCCTCTCGCCTGCCCTCTCATGCGGAGATCAAAGAGAACATCACCGCCTTCTCTTCCGCCCTTGCCGCCGCAGACGAGAGCGCGCCCGACCGCCTCGTCGAGCGCATCAACCGCGCCAACAAGCTCCTCGGCGACTGCGATAAGCTCGTCTACGCGACGAGCGCCGTCGCCCAGAAGGAACGCGACAGCGATATGGACGGCGTCTGTACCCTCCTCGAGGGAGCGCGGGAAGAGCTTTCCGCCTTCCGGAGCGGCGGCGGCACGGAAAATTGGCGCCTTGCGGAGGCGCGCACCCGCGCCGAAGGGAGCCTCGCGCTCATGGAACGCATCCTCGAGCGCGACAAGGCCCTCAAAAAGAACAAGAAGCGCGCATAAAATACGCGTACGCCTGAGAGGCGCAGCCGCCCCCGCAAACCGCGGGGGCGGCTGCGCCTCTTATTTTCGGAAGCTTCTAAGTACCCGCCCGTGCGGAGCGCCCCGAGCGCAGTTCGGACAGGGCGGAGCGCTCCCCGAAAACAGCTCAAACGAGGTCTGTTCGTCCGCGGGACGCAGCGGGAGATCGGCAGAAAAGCAAAGCCCTTCTCCCTGCCCCTGACGGCGGGGATCGCCCCCGAACCCGCCCGTGCGGAACAAAAAGTAAGCGGTGCATCGTTTGATGCACCGCTTGTTGACGAATATGAAATTTATTGATCCGACCGCTGATTCCGAAAAGTATTCCTCATGGATCGAACTTACAGGCTTTTCCCTACTTTTTTCTTTCGGTCAAAATCTCGATCCGGAAAAATTTTTCTTTCCCTTTTACGATCTTCCCGCTCTTTTCTTCCCATCCATTCCGTGTCGTTTCTTATTTTTCAGAGCCTCCGGTCGTTTCCCTATCTTTCTTCCCAACCAAGCTTTCATCTTGCCTGTTCCGAAAAGACAATTTTGCGATCTCTCTGAAATCTTTCCTTGACCCGATCTGAAAAGTTTCTTTCATTGGATCTTGAAAAAATGCTTTTCAAATTGCCAAAGACTTTGTTCCCTCTGAATGCGATTTGAAGGGTTTCGAGCAATAAATTTGATACTCGTCACAACAATTGGTAACTTTCCATCGGCTTTCCCGATCTCTTTCTGCGCCGGAAACAAACCGTCTGTGGAAGGAATCCCTGTTCTCTTGCAAGAGGTTCTCCAAACTTTTTCTAACCGATTTGGGGGAAGGCATATCTTCTTGGATACTTCGTTCTTGCAAAGGTCCTTGGTTTCAATTCCGTTTCGGAACCGTCCACAGATCAAACTTATGTTCCTTTGTTCAAACGACTTATCCTTTCGGAATGCATCCTTTGACCGGGAAGTGAAATTTGGCTGTTCCTTTTGTTCGATTGAGGTTCGCCGTGTTGGTTACTTCCTTGTTGTGCCCTTATTATAGCACACATTTTGTTTTTGTCAAGCGTTTTGGTGAAAATTTTTTCCCGTTTTTGCAACTTTTTTTCGGAAATATTTTTCCCGCTCTCAAAGTCACTCTGCCGCCCCTCAGAAGGGCTTGGCGTTGTAATTTTCGAGATAGCGGTTGATGCGCGGGAAGTCGGAAGGAGTGATGATGGAGAGCGCCTTTTCGCCGAAGGTGCCGTTTTCGGTGACGATGACGGCGGTGAGATCGCGCTTTTCCTCGAAGGCGACGAAGACGTCGAAGACGGTCGCCTCCCTGCTCACGATGAGATAGCGCTTCATCTCCTCCTCGTCCACGAGCTCGCGGCAGGGGGTCGTGAGGAGAAAGTCGGTAACGCTCTTGCCGGAGGCGGCCACCTGCAAGATCTTGGAATAGAGAAGATAGGTGTTGACCGCGCCGATCATGGTGCCGTGGTCGTAGACGAGCAGCGTCTTCTGGCGGTAAGCGGCGAACGTTTCCACGGCGGAGATGGCGGGCTTATCGGCAAAGACGGAAGTGACTTTTTTGACCTTGATCGCATCCATGAGGCGGGGCGGGTGGCATAAGAGCTTTTCGATAAACTCGATGTGGCGCACGACTTCGTCGCAGGGAACGGCGATGACCGTCTCGCCCGCGCCCCCGTCCGTGCGGTGGACGATGGCGTTCCTCAGTTTGCCGTAGTCGATGAGCTCGCTCTCATAGCGGCGCACGGTGATGTCGAGGTCTGCGCAGCGCTTGACGAGGTCGGTAAAGTTTTGCGTCGCCTTGGCGTTGTACACGAGCTTGAGCTGCGCTTCGATGCGGTTGTAACTGTTGATGAACCGCGAGGCGTTGGAGATGTCCATAAGATCCTCCTTGTTGTTCCTGCCCTTAGTATAACATATCTTTTGAGAGATTTCAAGGGGGGATTTTTGCCTTTCGCCGCGGCCGCCGCCGAGCCTTCCGAGGCCGATCCGCCGTGCCTTCCGGGGCAAGTCTCTTAGCTCCCCTTGCTCCCTTTAGAGAGAGGGAAACGGAGCGGACAAAAGCGCCGCCGCGCGGGCATTTGCCCGCGCGGCGGCGCGTTAAAACTTTATTTCAGCTTGATCGTCTTTCCGCCGTCCTTGCTCGTTCCTACTTCTTGGATATCAACTCATTACTTATCCATTGACGTTGTAATCTTTCGCAAGCAGATTCATCGCCTTAAAGAGCTTGTGCAGATAGATAAAGGGGCCGACCACAATAAGCGCACCAAAAATCTCCCATCCCCAGAACGATCCCGCGCCAAAAGAATAAGCGATCCCACGGCGGGCAAGTTCTCTGCCGATCCTTGCACAGAGCCTGTGATGCCAGACAAGCACGCCGATCCCTAACGTCAGCCAACTGAAGATGAAGACCAACAGGCAAAAATGCATCGTTTTCTTTCCGTCATAACGTGATGCAATGACATTAATATCCGAGCTCACCGATGACATGACAACGAGACCGTATATCCCTAAAGTAATTGGGGAAAGCAAAACATATTTAAGCATGCCTCGGTTTGTTTTAAGCCGAGCAACAGGCGCCATTGACTGCACAGCAACGCCCCGAGCTTCTTGCGTTGATGACTGCGTCAATGCCGTGACGGAAGAACCTTCCGATAAAACAGCAGGGCTTGCATTCTCCCATCTTTTTTCCAATCTATTTATCTTGACAATACTGACGATACCCAGGATAAACCCAACAAGACCCAAAAGAACAAAAATACCAGATACCCAAGAAAAAGAAGCCATTTCAACTGCACTCTCCATATTTTTTTCTCCTAAAATCCGAATGCATTCAACGCGCTATACCGGTGCCGAAACTATTGTAAAATTGAATCGATCTTATTTCCCTATATGCGCAGAAACCAAAAATGCTTATAGTGAAATATATACAAACTTTCTGTTTTCGCAGATCATTTGCCCGCCTTGCTGCCTTTTTTCATAAGTTCCCTCCAAAAAATTTTATTTGCAGGGCAAAAAAAGAGCGTGCCCCCAAACCGAGGACACGCCCTGCATTCAGTATCCCCGATTTGTTGTCACGCAAACTTCCAACGCAGATTTCTGCTTCACGAGGAACGAAAAATAGCAAGGAATAAAGGATACGAAATGCCTATTTCGCTCCTTACTATTTTTCGTTATTCAGTTTGCGTGACAAGAGCAGTATAACACAAATCGGAACAATTTGCAAGGGTTTGCCCGAGAAAAACCCTTTTTTGCGCCGCCGCGCAGGCATTCGCCCGCGCGGCGGCGCTTTTATACTCCTTCCGCCGAGCCATCGGCGCATGCGCCGATGGCTCGGCACCTCCCTCAAAGAGGGAGGCAAGGGAAAGGCTATAAAAATGTTCTTTCTCTCGCCCTCCCTGTGCAAGGGAGGGTGCCGAGCGAAGCGAGGCGGAAGGGTTGTAAAGGTCGGAACTACGCGAGTAAAACAACCCTTCCGTCAGGCTCGTTCCTCGCCTGCCACCTCCCCTTACACAGGGGAGGCTATATTGAGGAGGCCTTGGCAAGCCACCGTCTCGGCGGCGCAAGGGGAACGCCGCCTCAGGCACGGTTTTTGCCCACAATGGCAAAAACCTCAGTTCGCCGCGCGCGCACGCCACACCGTGGCGATGCGTAACATGCGCGGCTCACCCCCTTACACAGGGGAGGCAATAAAACAAACAAAGAACGCCCCGCGCTTTCTTCGCACAATTTTAACAAAAAACACATACAGCGGTAACGCTATCTTCCACTTTTTTGGGTATAATCAAATACGAAAAAAGAGCAAACGGGCGCAGCGGCGAAAACCGCGCCCCGCGGCGAAAACCGCGCCCGCGCGCAGGAGGATATTATGAAGCAATTTGCAAAGACGGCCGCCATCTGCACGGCGGCGGGCATCCTCACCTTAGGGCTGGCGCTCACGGGGTGCTCCACGGGCGGCACTTCCAACGAGGTGTATGTGACTTCCATCTCTCAGACGACGGCATCGGACGGCACGCCTCAATACACCGTGTTCTATTCGGACGGCACCTCCGCCGTCCTTTCGGGGACCTCTTCCGGAAACAGCAGCAACACCGTAAAAGACGCATATGAAGCGTACCTCGAAGAGACGGGGGAAGAGCTCTCCTTTTCCGACTTCCTCAAAGAATATCTGAGCGTGGAGGACGATTCCAACGCACAGGCCGTTGCGGCGTGCCTCAACTCCACCCTGAAAATTTACGCCGAAAGCGTGGAAACGCAGCTCTCCCTCAACCCCTTCTGGGGAACGACGGAAGTTTCCGACGTCGTCATCTCGACGGGCGCAGCCGTCATTTACCGCATCGACGAGGAGGCGGACACCGCCTATCTTGTGACCAACTATCACGTCGTCTACAACGAGGACGCCGACACGGAAAAGAACGGCGGCACCATCGCCCGCGCCGTCTACGGCTATCTTTACGGCAGCGAGAACGAGCCCACGCTCGTCGATGAGAACGGCGACGGCAAGGCGGACACCGACGAAGACGGCTACACCGAGTACGACTACGGCGAAAGCGCCGTCGCCTTCGAATATGTGGGCGGCTCGATGGAGAACGACATCGCCGTCCTGCGCGGCTCCCTCTCCGCGCTCCGTGCCCTCAACCCCGACGTGAAGGCGGTGACCGTGGCAGACGGCTACTACGTGGGCGAGACCGCCATCGCCATCGGCAACCCCGAAGGCGAGGGAATCAGCGTGACGCAGGGCATCATCAGCACCGAGTACGAGGAGATCACCCTGGAAATGGGCGGGAAGCGCCGTTCCTACCGCACCCTCCGCATCGACACGCCCCTGTATGAGGGCAATTCGGGCGGCGGGCTCTTCAACCTCAGCGGCGAGCTCATCGGCATCACCAACGCGGGCAGCAAGGAAGACCAGAACATCAACTACGCGGTGCCCATCGACCTTGTGACGGGCATTGCCGACAATATCATCGACTATTCCCTCGATGAAGACGATTCGACGAACGGCGCCTACCGCATCACGCTGGGCGTTTCGGTGACGGCGCAAACCTCGCACTATGTCTACGACGGCGAGACGGGCTACGGGCACATCGAAGAGGAAGTGACGGCGGCTTCCGTCACGAAGGGCTCGGTCGCAAAGACGCTGGGGCTCGAAGAGGGAGATATCATCGACGCCGTGATCGTGAACGGCACGGAGCACGAGATCCTTCGCACCTTCCACATCTACGACGTGCTCCTCACCGTGCGCGCGGGCGACAGCATCCGCATCCGCTATGAGCGCGACGGGGCGCTCCAAGTGACGGACGGCTACACCGTCTCTTCCGCCGACCTCTCCCCCATCGAATGAGGAAGCGCGGCGCAAATCATGCAGGAACGTGCAAAATAACGCCGAAAATTGCGGCGAACAAATATATGACGCGGCGG
>ENA-OZFX01000650-OZFX01000650.1-human-gut-metagenome-genome-assembly--contig:-NODE-650-length-18923-cov-9.063547_pt1 | contig 18923 bp, 18 predicted proteins | sample MGYA00244651_ERZ653648 | MGnify/ENA primary metagenome ERZ653648 (study PRJEB26926, sample SAMN06164910) | human gut metagenome | biome: ENVO:00009003; feature: ENVO:2100002; material: ENVO:00002003...
GATGGTGAACAGGTAGAAGAAGTATATGCATATTGTAACCTGCATGGATTATGGAGGAACAACGAATGAAATACGTATGTGATGTTTGCGGATGGGAATACGATGAGGAGAAGGGCTATCCAGAAGGTGGTATTGCACCTGGTACAAAGTGGGAGGATATTCCAAAAGATTTTGAATGTCCGTTATGCTCTGTAGGAAAAGACCAGTTCTCAGAAGAATAAATGTATTATGATAGGATTATACCAATGAAAGAAGAACTAAGTATAGATATCATCGGACTTGCAGGAGCCTGTTCTTATGCTTTGGACTGTATAGAAGCAGAGTTCGTAAATATCAAAAACAAACATGGAAAAAGAGTGGCTTATATAAGTATACGTATGGCTGAATATTGGAAAATTCAAGGTGATGAATTACAAGATTTAGCTATGTGTGCTTTACTGCATGATAATGCTTTGACACAATATATTTCGGAAGAACTGAAAAAGGATTCCGTCATTAATTGTAAAAAAGATTTATCCGAGAAAAAAACAAATCTTCATTGTATTTATGGTGAAAAAAATATTACTAAAATTCCATTTAAAACAGATGTGTCAAATGTGATTTTGTATCATCATGAACATGCCGATGGAACTGGCCCTTTTCAAAAAAAGTGGAATGAAAGTCCATTGTTTGCAAGGACTTTATCAGACGATGAGTTTTAAGGACATCACTTTAAAAGAAATCGAAAAGAAACCAGTTTTTCAAGAACATCGATCTATAACTATTTTCAGACAAAAGAGGAAATATTTCTTGCACTTTTGAAAAGAGAATATGATTCATGGATCGAACAACTATGTGAGGCAATGGAATCAAAAGAAACCATGACAGATGATGAGATAGCAGATCTTCTTGCACGAACGTTAGATGATCGCAGGCAGCTTTTGAAGATCATGTCCATGAACCATTATGGCAATGTTAGAAAAGTTCCGCAAAGATATGGATTTTGAAAAAAGGCAGGAATTTGTATATTCTTTTTTCCCGTTTATGTTTGGAATATATCCGTATACCGTTGTGACAAAGAAACAGAAAGAGGCAATGAAACTGGCGGGAGTGGATTATACATACAGTTCATTGTACAATCTGACTTTTGTTGCAGTTAGAAAGATGCTTAGAAATTAAAAAGGTAATCTCAAAAACAAAATAATCTGTGATACAATATAGGAAGATTTAGATATAAAAACATAAGAATCAGGCAGACAAGGACAAATCCTAGTCTGCCATATATTTTTGACATTTATAAGCCTCTAACCATTCTCTTTGCAGATCAGCCAGCTCCTTGCCCTTTCCGTTTCGAATATAATCTAAAAAGATTTCTAACCGTTCGAGTGAGGCATCCTCTCCGACGGTCAGGATATAATCCTCCCAGAAGGAAAGTCCTGCCACTAAAAAAGCATTAAGGATCAGAGGTGTAATGGTATTTCCACTTAAAAAAATGATCGTGCGGTGAAAGAGGAACATCGCCTGTGAAAGGGCATGAATGCCATCCACCTTTGCCTTGTAGGTCTCTGCTAAAAGCTGTTCCAGCTTTGCAATATCCTCTTTAGTATGGTGTGCGGCTAATGCTTCCAGAGCAGGACATTCCAAAAAGGCGCGTACATCTAAAAGACTTTTTGCAGTCTGTGGATTCAGATAGCCACCATTATATTTCATAATAGCCATCAGTGTGTCGAGGTTGCCGTTTTGTGCATAGTCAGCCACCGTAACACCTTTTCGACTGACCACGTCTAAAAAGCCAAGACGGGAAAGTTCACGGATCCCTTCGTGAACAATGGTTTTGCTGATGTTCATTTCATCTGCAAGTTCGCGTTCCGTAGGCAGTCGTTCCCCTGGTTTTAAGGCACCGGAGAGGATCATTCCTTCAATTTTTTGTATAAAAAGCTCCTTAATGGAAGGAGCGACGATTTCTCCAAATTTCATAAGACACCTCTTTTGTATTGAATGGTCAGACCAGGACCATACAAAAAATATAGCATGTACAAAATATTTTCGCAATAGAAAAAAGCTGAAAAAGTTAAGTTGAAAGAAAGTTGAACTAAGGAAAACGCACAACCTTCCGATAAATAAGATAACAACGATTTATTGAGAAGCCAGGGACGGTAGATAAAAAGAAGAGATTCTTTTTGTGTACCGTCCTTTTTACGCTATAGGATTCGGGTGTCAAAAGGCGGTTTCAAGTTTTTTGATTGGTAAATTGCACAAAGCCGAGTCTATTTTGTTCCGTTGTACGAAAATAAGAAAATCTAAGTCTGCCTGAGTCAGGCTGCGATGGAGTGACGTGTACGTCTTAAACGCCCCGTCCATGGGGCATTAAGACTTTTGTTGCCGTCCATGGCAGCAAAACACTATACCTGAACAGCCAGACTAAGATTTACTAATTTTCTCCCAAAGTCACAAAAGTAGTCCCGGGTTTGTGCAATTTGCCAGCCACTAAGTTGTGAGCGCCTTTTGACACCCTAATCTTTATAGGAAATACGGTGCTTCCTATAGAGCAAGAAGCCCTTTGGGCGAAGATGCGCAGCTCGCGGAGAAGTAAATAGCTGTTATGCAGCACCGCTCGCGCGCGGAACAAAAGTTTCAGAGTGAAAGAGGAGGAAAAAAGATGGTCGTACAGTCGTCAAATATCGGAATGCGAAGCGAAAGATATTACAGAAAACGGGAAGAAGAGGTCAAGAGTCTGCAGCTTTGGGGAACCTCGAAAAACGGACAGGATGAGCTTCAGATGGGGAATACCCTAAAAGAAGGCGGCGTGGATGCAAAAGAGATTGCAGAAGCTAAAAACACGGTAAAGAGCAGCAGAAATATTCAAAAGCAGGAGGGCTCTGAACTGAAAAAGAGTATCCATCAGATCCAGGCAGAAGCGATACAATACCTGTTAGACCTCTTTTTCGGGGATGGAAAAGGAAAACATACAGCGTTGGGTATGCTTGGACAGACAAATGCGCAGGCATTTGGAGGAAGCTATCAGGAGATCAGCTATTATTCAGAAGAGGAGACAACTTCCTTTCAGCCAGAAGGAACGGTTAAAACCGCGGATGGCAGGGAAATGTCGTTTCAGATCAAAGTGGAAATGTCCCGCTCTTTTACTTCTTATATGGAAAAAAGAGTGGACTTTGGTGCAGCAAGGTTGTGCGATCCTTTAGTCATTAATTTAAACAGCTCCACCGCACAGGTGACAGACCAGAAATTCTATTTTGACTTAGATGCAGACGGAACGGCAGACCGGATATCCATGCTAAAGAGTGGAAGCGGATTTTTAGCACTCGATAAAAATGGAAACGGAAAGATCGATGACGGTTCCGAGCTGTTTGGCACGCAGAGCGGAGATGGATTTGCAGATTTAGAGGAATATGACATCGACAAAAACGGCTGGATCGACGAGGCCGATGAGATTTTTGACAAACTGCGTATCTGGGTACGGGATGAAAATGGCAATGACAGGCTGATCAAATTAAAGGAAGCGGGAGTAGGTGCGATCTGCTTAAAAAACGCAGATACACAATTTTCCTTAAATTCCCGGTATTCTAACCGGACAAATGCCTATATCCGGAAAACAGGAATCTTTCTATATGAAAACGGTGGTGTCGGGACCGTACAGCATCTGGATCTGGCACAGTAACCGGAAGTCATGGCAATTCTAACTTGTATTTTTGCGGAAATGATACTATAATAAATGCATATTTATACAAGGAGGACTTATTATGAGAAACATGAGAAAGGCTGCAGCAGTTCTGTTGGCAACAGGAATGGTATTTGCATTGACAGCTTGCGGTGGAAACAAAAAAGTAGAGAATACAGTAAATTCCATTGATGACTTAGAGGGAAAGAGCATCGGTGTACAGCTTGGAACAACCGGCGATATTTATGCATCTGATTATGAAGGTGACAAGGCAGGCACTAAGATTGAGCGTTATAATAAAGGAACAGATGCTGTACAGGCATTAAAGCAGGGCAAGATCGACTGCGTGATCATCGATTCACAGCCGGCACAGGCATTTGTAGAAAAGAACGATGATTTACAGATTTTAGACGAGCCGTTTGCAGACGAGGAGTATGCAATCTGTATTTCAAAAGACAAACCGGAGTTAACAAAAGAGTTTAACAATGCATTAGCAGAGTTGAAAAAAGACGGAACACTGGATTCTATCGTAGATAATTATATTGGTGATGACACAAAGGGCAAGACTCCATACGAATCCCCAAAAGATATTGAGTATCCAAATGGAAAACTGGTAATGGCAACCAATGCAACTTTTGAGCCATATGAGTACTATGATGGTGATAATATTGTAGGTATCGATGCAGATATCGCAAAAGCAATTTGTGACAAGCTCGGATATGAGTTACAGATCGAAGATATGGAATTTGATTCTATCATTGCAGCAGTACAGTCAGGAAAAGCAGATTTTGGTGCAGCAGGAATGACTGTAACAGAGGATCGTCTGAAAAACATCGACTTTACAGACAGCTATGCAAAAGCAAAACAGGTTATCATTACCAGAAAGTAGAGCAGAGGGCTGACAAGTGAGTGGTTTTAAGGAAAGCTTCTATCAGAATTTTATAGAAAAAGACAGATGGCAGTATCTGTTGACCGGTTTAGAGAACACATTACTGATCACCATATTTGCGGTTTTGATCGGAGTAGCCATCGGTTTTCTGGTAGCGATTATTCGTGCGAGCCATGATAAGAATGGTTCATTAAAAATATTGAATTTTATCTGCCGGGTGTATCTGACGGTAATCCGTGGAACACCAACCATGATACAGTTGATGATTACATACTACATTATTTTTGCTTCCGTGAATGTGAGCAAGATTTTTGTGGCAGTATGTGCATTCGGCATTAACTCCGGTGCCTATGTGGCGGAGATTGTGCGTTCCGGTATCATGTCCATTGATCAGGGACAGTTTGAGGCGGGACGAAGCCTTGGCTTTAACTATGTGCAGACCATGCGCCTGATCATTTTGCCGCAGGCATTTAAAAATGTCCTTCCGGCACTTGGAAATGAAATGATCGTGCTGTTAAAAGAGACATCCATCAGTGGATATGTAGGAACGATGGATCTGACCAAGGGTGGCGATATTATACGAAGTACCACCTATGAGGCATATCTGCCACTGTTTGGAGTTGCGGCAATTTACCTTGTGATCGTTATGCTGATGACAGCAGGCGTCAATAGACTCGAAAGGAAATTGAGAACAAATGAACGTTAATGAAAATGCGCTGATCCAAGTACAGGATTTAAAAAAATCTTTTGGTACGCAGGTGGTATTAGACGGGATCACAACAGAAATTGACCAGGGAGAAGTGGTAGCCATCATCGGACCATCCGGTTGTGGAAAATCTACCTTTTTACGCTCCTTAAATCTGTTAGAAGAACCGACATCAGGAACGATCCTGTTTGAAGGAACGGATATTACAGATAAGTCCGTGGATATCAACAAGATGCGTCAGAAAATCGGTATGGTATTTCAGCAGTTCAATCTGTTCCCAAACTATACCATACAGAACAACATTACGCTTGCACCGGTAAAACTCGGATTGATGACACAGCAGGAAGCGGAGAAAAAGGCAAAGGAACTGTTAGAAAGAGTCGGACTCCCGGAACGTGCCAATGATTATCCATCCCAGTTATCCGGAGGACAGAAGCAGAGAATTGCCATTGCAAGAGCACTTGCAATGAACCCGGACGTGATGCTCTTTGACGAACCGACTTCTGCACTTGACCCGGAAATGGTAGGTGAAGTGTTAGAGTTGATGCGTGAGTTAGCAAGAGACGGAATGACCATGGTGGTTGTAACCCATGAGATGGGTTTTGCAAGAGAAGTCGCAAACCGTGTTCTGTTTATCGATGAAGGAAAAATCCAGGAAGAGAACACACCGGAGGAGTTTTTTGCAAATCCAAAGAACCCAAGACTTCGGGAATTTTTATCCAAGGTATTGTAGAAAAATTAAATTTAGATATAATAAAAACGCAGCATGCTATTTAAAAGCGGTGCTGTGTTTTTAGATTTATTGGAAGATTTTCTTGTGGCTTAGAAGTTATAAAGATGTTACAATAATACTGTTGCATTTATGGGACACGTTCGTTGTGGAACATAAGAAGAAAGAGAAAGAAAAGATTATCTGGCACGGAGGAAGAACATGGCATTTACACATCTGCATGTCCATACGGAATACAGTCTTTTAGATGGTTCAAATAAAATAAAAGAATATGTAGCAAGGGTCAAAGAACTCGGAATGAACAGTGCTGCCATTACAGACCACGGAGTCATGTATGGAGTCATAGATTTTTATAAAGAAGCAAAGGCACAGGGGATTAATCCGATCTTAGGATGTGAAGTCTATGTTGCACCAAATTCCAGATTTGACCGGGAGACGGTACATGGAGAAGACCGGTACTATCATCTGGTATTATTGGCAGAGAATAATACAGGCTACAGCAATCTGATGAAGATTGTATCCAAGGGATTTGTAGACGGATATTATTACAAACCGAGAGTGGACATGGAGGTTTTAGAGCAGTACCACGAAGGAATCATTGCCCTGTCTGCCTGCCTTGCCGGTGAAGTGCCAAGAGCAATTACAAGAGGAAATTACGAAGAAGCAAAAGAGATTGCTTTAAAATATCAGAAGTGTTTTGGAAAAGAGAACTACTTCTTAGAACTTCAGGACCATGGAATCCCGGAGCAGCAGAATGTCAACCAGCATTTACTGCGGATGAGTCAGGAGCTTGGGATCGAGTTAGTGGCAACAAACGATATCCATTATACCTATGCCGAGGATGCAGAACCGCATGATATCCTTCTTTGTATACAGACCGGAAAAAAATTAGCCGATGAGGACCGAATGCGTTATGAGGGCGGACAGTATTATGTCAAATCCGAACAGGAAATGGCGGAACTGTTTCCTTATGCAAGACAGGCCTTGGAAAATACACAGAAGATCGCAGACCGCTGTCATGTGGAGATCGAGTTCGGCGTGACCAAGCTGCCGCATTTTGAAGTCCCGGAGGGTTATGATTCCTGGAGTTATCTGAACAAACTGTGCTTTGACGGATTGAAAGAGCGTTATCCGCAAAACCACACGGAATTAGAAGAACGCCTGAACTACGAGTTAGGTGTCATCAAAGAGATGGGTTATGTAGACTATTTCCTGATCGTCTGGGATTTTATCCACTATGCGAGAGAGCATGATATCAGTGTGGGACCGGGAAGAGGAAGTGCGGCAGGAAGTCTGGTGTCCTACACAACGGGGATCACGAATATCGATCCGATCAAATATAATCTGCTGTTTGAGCGTTTTTTAAATCCGGAGCGTGTCTCCATGCCCGATATCGATATTGATTTCTGCTATGAAAGACGGCAGGAAGTCATTGACTATGTCGTAAGAAAATATGGCGAGGACTGCGTGACCCAGATCGTCACCTTTGGTACGCTTGCCGCCCGCGGTGTCATCCGCGATGTCGGAAGAGTTATGGATCTGCCGTATGCTTATGTGGATGGCATCGCAAAGCAGATTCCGATGGAATTAGGCATTACGATAGAAAAAGCATTAAAAATGAATCCGGAACTCCGCACGATGTATGAAAACGATGAGAGCGTAAAGACACTGATCGATATGTCAAAGAGGCTCGAAGGACTGCCAAGACATACCTCCATGCATGCAGCCGGAGTCGTGATCAGTCAGAAATCCATGGATGAGTATGTTCCGCTATCTAGAGCGTCAGACGGAACGATCACAACACAGTTTACGATGACGACCATCGAAGAACTTGGATTGTTAAAAATGGATTTCTTAGGACTGCGTACCCTGACCGTCATACAGAATGCCGTGCGTATGGCACAAAAAAGCAGTGGAAAACAGATCAACATTGATGAAATAGATTATCAGGACAAAGGTGTCTTAGAACTGATCGGCTCCGGTAAGACAGAGGGAATCTTCCAGTTAGAAAGTGCCGGAATGAAGAACTTCATGAAGGAATTAAAGCCGCAGAGCCTAGAGGATATCATAGCCGGAATCTCACTTTACCGTCCGGGACCAATGGACTTCATCCCGGCATATATTAAGGGGAAGAATCACCCGGAGGAAGTGACCTATGACTGCCCGCAGCTAGAACCGATCTTAGCACCGACCTATGGCTGTATCGTTTATCAGGAGCAGGTCATGCAGATCGTGCGTGACTTAGCAGGCTATACGCTTGGAAGAAGTGATCTCGTGCGTCGTGCCATGTCGAAGAAAAAAGGCTCCGTCATGGAGCAGGAGCGGAAGAACTTCGTCTATGGAAATGAAGAAGAAGGAGTTCCGGGCTGTATCGCGAATGGAATAGACGAAAAAATTGCAAATAAAATCTATGATGAGATGATGGATTTTGCTAAATATGCATTTAATAAATCCCATGCAGCCGCATATGCAGTCGTTGCATACCAGACGGCATGGTTAAAATACTATTACCCGGTAGAGTTTATGGCATCCTTAATGACCTCCGTTATGGACAATTCCACGAAAGTATCGGAGTATACACTGACCTGTCGGAAAATGAATATAGAGATACTGCCACCGGATATCAACGAAGGAGAAGGCGGATTTTCTGTTGCGGGAAATGCGATCCGCTATGGACTGTCTGCGATCAAGGGTGTGGGAAGGCCTGTCATTGAGACGATCATTGCAGAAAGAGAAGCCAATGGAGCATTTTCCAATCTGGAGGATTTCTGTAGCCGTCTGAATGGAAGGGAATTAAATAAAAGGACTATAGAGAACTTTATCAAAGCGGGAGCCATGGATGAGTTAGAAGGAACAAGAAAACAAAAGATCATGATCTATTCAGCTATTTTAGATCAGATCAACGATGAGAAGAAACATTCCATCGCAGGTCAGATGAGTCTTTTTGACTTTGCAGATGAGGAAACAAAGCACGATTTTGAAATCCAGTTACCGGATGTGGGAGAATTTCCCAAAGAAACGCTGTTAGGATTTGAAAAAGAAGTCTTAGGAGTCTATATCAGCGGACATCCGTTAGAAGAATATGAAGAAAAGTGGAGAAAAAATATTAGTGCCACCACGAACGATTTTATCTGGGATGAAGAGACCGGAAAAACGAAAGTATCCGATAATGAGAAAGTGATCGTTGGCGGAATGATCACGGATAAGACCATAAAATATACAAAAAATAATAAGACCATGGCATTTTTAACGTTAGAGGATCTGCTTGGAACCGTGGAAGTTATTGTCTTTCCAAGAGACTATGAGCGGTATCATACTTATCTGAACGTCGATGAGAAAATATTTGTCAGCGGTCATGCAAATGTGGAAGAAGATAAGAACGGAAAGATCATCTGTGAAAAAATCTATGGATTTGATGATACGAAAAAAGAATTATGGATGCAGTTTGCCACCAAAGAAGAGTATCAGCAGATGGAACAAAAACTATTCCAAATGCTTCTTTCTTCTGACGGCAATGACCAGGTTGTCATCTATCTTTCCAAAGAAAAGGCGATCAAGCGTCTTGCAAACAACCGGAATGTCCATATAGAGCCACAACTTTTAGAGAATCTTCGGGAGTGTTTTGGAGAGGATAACGTAAAAGTTGTGGAAAAACCCATTGAAAACCGTACGAAAAGAGATTAAAATGGAAAAAGCAGGAGGAAGAGAGAATGGCAAAAGAAGTTAAGACAATCGGTGTCCTCACCAGTGGAGGAGATGCACCGGGTATGAATGCGGCGATCCGTGCCGTAGTACGTCAGGCAATTACAAAAGGTTTGAATGTAAAAGGAATCAAGCGTGGTTACGCAGGACTTTTACAGGAAGAGATCATAGATATGCATGCACAGGATGTTTCCGATATCATCCAGCGTGGAGGAACCATTTTACAGACAGCAAGATGTATGGATTTCACAACACCGGAAGGACAGCAAAAAGGTGCGGAGATCTGTAAAAAACATGGAATTGACGGTGTTGTAGTTATCGGAGGAGACGGTTCATTTAAAGGAGCACAGAAATTAGCAGAGCATGGGATCAATACGATCGGCCTGCCGGGAACGATCGACTTAGATATTGCATCCACAGAGTATACGATCGGATTTGATACGGCAGTCAATACCGCAATGGAAGCGATCGATAAGGTGCGTGATACCTCTACTTCCCATGAGAGATGTTCCATTATAGAAGTTATGGGACGCGGAGCCGGATATATCGCACTCTGGTGTGGAATTGCCAATGGAGCAGAGGATATTTTACTTCCGGAAAAATATAACTACGATGAGCAGATGATCGTAAATCATATTATCGAGAACAGAAAACGCGGCAAAAAGCACCATATCATCATCAATGCAGAGGGAATCGGACACTCCACCAGTATGGCAAAACGGATCGAGGCTGCAACCGGAGTAGAGACCAGAGCAACGATCTTAGGACACATGCAGCGTGGCGGAAGCCCGACCTGTAAGGATCGTGTCTACGCATCGACCATGGGAGCGAAAGCCGTGGATCTGCTGTTAGAAGGAAAGACAAATCGTGTGGTAGGTTATCGTCACGGAGAATTTGTGGATTTTGATATTGATGAAGCACTTGCAATGCAAAAAGGAATTCCGGAGTACCAGTGGGAAATCTGCCGGAATCTGTCAAAGTAGGAACGGATATGATCACAAGTACGAGTAATGCACAGATAAAAAAAATCATACAGCTGAATACAAAAGGAAAGGCACGTCGAAATTCGCGTGCCTTTGTTGTCGAGGGAGTAAAAATGTTTTTAGAAGCTCCCTTAGACTGGATCGAAGAGGTCTATCTTGCAGAGAGTTTTTTAGAAAAATATCAGGGATCGAAAAAAGAAGAGTATAAACAGGAACTTTTAGAAAAATTAGAGACTACCGGATATGAAACCGTATCGGATCAGGTATTTCGTCATGCAGCGGATACGATGACACCGCAGGGAATTTTGTGCATCGTAAAAATGCCGGAGTACCGGAGAGAGGACTTGTCAGGAGGCTCTGATCAAAAGAAAGCATCGCTGCTGCTCGTAACAGAAAATGTGCAGGACCCCGGAAACCTTGGAACCATGTTCCGTACAGCCGAAGGAGCGGGAGTGACAGGAATCCTGATGAGCCGCGATACCGTGGATATTTTTAATCCAAAGACGATCCGCTCTACCATGGGATCGATCTACCGGATGCCGTTTTTGTATACAGAGGATTTAAAAAAAGACATTTCAGAGCTTCAAAAAGAAGGCGTACACTTCTACGCAGCACATTTGAAAGGAAAGGCTTCTTATGATGAGGCAGACTATCAGAAACCGAGTGCTTTTTTAATTGGAAATGAAGGAAATGGCCTGACGACGGAAATTGCCGATTTAGCAGATGTCTATATCCGTATTCCGATGGAGGGAAAGTTAGAATCCTTAAATGCCGCTATGGCAGCAGGGATATTGATGTATGAAGCGAACAGACAGAGAAGAACATAACGGAAAAGGCTATCGGATGAGATAGCCTTTTTTCTTTAACTGTTCTTCAATCCGGTCAAAGACTTCCGGGGAAGATGCCTCAACGGTATGCATATGGTTGCCGCCGGTAAGTTCCTTGAGCGGTTTTGCCGGAGTGGTAAAGAGACGTGTGGTAAAATCGTCCACATCCACACGGTTATTCAAGATCAGATCAACGGTAATGGCACCATAGATTTCATGCATGACTGTAACATCTAACACCTTTCCGCCACAGTCCACAAAGGTATAGAGTTCGTCCTGGATCTGCTCATCCGTATGTGAAACCGCAAAGGTACGTTTGAAATTCTCCGTGTCCTTTTCCGGCTGATAGAGCAGATAGCCCCGATAGGTGCTTAAGATATTTTTATTGGTGGCTCGTAAGAGTGCAATGTCCTGTACAATGATCTGTCGGCTCACACCGCATTTTCCGGCAATTTCCGTTCCGGAGAGCGGACTTTCTGAGCCTGCAAGTAATTTTAAAATAAACTGACGACGTTCGTCTCCTTCCATGTTAGTCCTCCTCAATTACCTGAATTTCCATATAGTCAAAGTCAATATGTTCAATAAAACTGTCCTGATAAAAACGTGCCTTGCCATGGCGTTTAAAATCCGAAATGGTATTGTCTAACCAGATCGGAACACCAAGGTCAAAGGTGTGGCATGCTTCATCTAAAGCATGAAAAATTTTATGGGTTCTTGTATCGTCACTGTCATCGGTCAGACAGAGATCTTTTTGCATACGATTGTCTTTAAATATTTTAAACCAGATCCGCATGGGAATATCCTTTCTAAAAAAGTTCGATCACAAAATAGAATAATTTTACATCAAAACATATTATATCAGATATGGGCATCTCTTCACAAGCTTTTCTAATCGTGGTATACTATTATATATAACGTAACAAACATAACGGAGGTTAAGGTCAATATGCAGCAGCAGTTTGACGAAGGCGTCGACAGTTGGAAAAGTGTCATGTTCCTTTATAATTCAGCATTAAAAGAAGTCAGTACAAAACTGGAGATTTTGAACGATGAATTTCAGTATGTACATCAGTATAACCCGATCGAGTACATAAAATCCCGTATCAAATCCCCGGAGAGTATCGTAAAAAAATTAAAAAAGAACGGATATGAATCATCCATACAAAATATGGTAAATTATGTAAACGATATTGCGGGAATCCGTATCGTCTGCTCCTTTACATCAGACATCTACCGGATGGCGGAGATGATCGGAAAGCAGAACGATCTGACCGTAGTGTCTATCAAAGATTATATCAAGAATCCAAAACAGAGCGGCTATAAGAGCTATCACATGCTTGTGACGGTACCGATCTTTATGTCGGACAGAGTCATTGATACCAAAGTAGAGATACAGATCCGTACGATCGCCATGGATTTCTGGGCAAGTTTAGAGCATAAAATCTATTACAAATTTGAAGGAAACGCACCGGAATACATCAGCCGTGAACTGAGAGAGTGTTCCGGTATCGTATCCGTTTTAGATGATAAAATGTTGTCCTTAAATGAGGCAATCCTAAAGGCAAAAGCCGAAGCAGAACACGAAGCAAAGAGTTAAGGATGTTCTAATCAGTCCCACCCGGCATATATATGTAGGGGAGGGAAAAGATATGGAGCGTAAATCTTTTAAGTGGATGATCGTGGATCTGATGTTCATGTACATCGTGACCGGACTCGGGCTGATCCTCATGGCATTTTTAATGGAAAAGTTTCAGTTGAACGGAACATTTGTAGAAGTAGGGGTTACGGTGATCTATGTGGTATCAGGGATCGCAGGCGGATTGATCGCAGGAAAAAAGATGAAGAGAAAAAAATTCCTGTGGGGACTGTTATTAGGAAGCCTGTACTTTTTGATCTTGTTTGCCGTATCGGCAGCATTGGCCGGAAGGCTTCCGAAAGATCTGGTACATATGGGAACGACACTTGGGATCTGTATGGTGGCAGGAACACTTGGGGGCATGATGAGTTAAAAAATGCTTTTCAACTGAAAAATATTATGCTATAATGTCAAAAGATATTTTATTTTCGGGAAGCGAGAAGCAGATAACCGGAGAAATTTGAAAGGAGATTTCATTATGAAACACATAAAGACATTAAATACAAAAAAATTACAGAACACAGTAAAAAAAGGCGGATGTGGCGAGTGTCAGACATCCTGTCAGTCTGCATGTAAGACATCCTGTACCGTAGGAAACCAGACTTGTGAGCAGAGCAAATAGTCCGTACAAAATCATAGATACATGGTATGAACGACCGTTCGCAGTTGCGTGCGGTCATTTGTGCGTTATATAAAGATGAAAAAAGTAACAGGAAAGAGAGGACTATCAGGTGGTTCATCAGTATATCAATAATGGTTATCACATTGTGTTAGATGTGAATAGCGGAGCCATTCATGTTGTAGACGAAGTGGTATATGATGTGATTCCGTTATTTGAGAAACACAGCAGTGAAGAGATAACAGGTCTGCTTCGTGAAAAATACAGCGAAGAAGAAATCCGTGAGGCTGTGGAAGAGGTTGCCCAGCTTAAAAAAGAGGGAAGTCTGTTTACACCGGACACCTACGAGGCACCGCTGATCGATTTTAAGAAACGTCCAACCGTGGTAAAAGCACTCTGTTTACATATTGCACATGACTGCAATCTGGCATGCCGCTACTGTTTTGCGGAAGAGGGCGAATATCATGGAAGAAGAGCGCTGATGTCATATGAGACAGGAAAAGCTGCATTGGATTTTCTGATCGCAAATTCGGGAAGCAGAAGGAATTTAGAGGTGGATTTTTTCGGCGGAGAACCGCTGATGAATTTTGAGGTAGTAAAACAGTTAGTAGCTTACGGAAGAGAGCAGGAAAAACTGCATGACAAGCATTTCCGTTTTACCTTAACAACCAACGGCGTACTTTTAAATGACGATATCATGGAATTTGCCAACCGTGAAATGGACAATGTGGTTTTAAGTATCGATGGACGTAAAGAGGTACATGACCATATGAGACCATTCCGAAAAGGAGCCGGAAGCTATGATCTGATCGTGCCGAAGTTCCAGAAGTTTGCTAAGAGCAGAAATCAGGAGAAATATTATGTGCGTGGTACCTATACACATTTCAACACAGATTTTTCCAAAGACGTGCTTCATTTAGCGGACTTGGGATTTAAGCAGATTTCCGTAGAGCCGGTGGTGGCAGAAGAGACGGACGATTACGCGATCAAAGAAGAAGATTTACCGGTACTTTTTAAAGAATATGATGATTTAGCAGCAGAGATGGTAAGAAGAAATAAAGCCGGAAACGGATTCAACTTTTTCCATTTTATGATCGATTTAGAAGGCGGTCCGTGTGTCTATAAACGCCTTTCCGGTTGTGGTTCCGGTACAGAGTATTTAGCAGTGACACCATGGGGAGATTTATATCCGTGTCATCAATTTGTCGGTAATGAGAAGTTTTTAATGGGAAATGTACATGACGGCGTAGTGAACACCGGACTTCAGGAAGAGTTCAAGTGCTGTAATGTATATGCGAAAGAAAAATGCCGTGACTGCTTCGCAAGATTTTACTGCAGCGGCGGTTGTGCGGCAAATGCATACAATTTCCATGGAGATATATTAAAAACCTATGAAACAGGCTGTGAATTACAGAAAAAGCGTGTAGAGTGTGCGATCATGATAAAAGCAGCCATGGCAGAACAAGAAGATTAAGAGAGGAAAAGAAATGAAAAACATGAAAAAGAGCAGAGGGATCATCACTCTCATTCTCGTACTCGGAATTTTAGCCGGTCTGTGCTATTATTCCGCAACCATTATTTCTTCGACCGGAGTAGGAGAAGACCGGAGCATTAACCTCGGTCTGGATTTAGCAGGTGGTGTATCCATTACCTATCAGGTAGTCGGAGACAAGCCGACCGATGAACAGTTAGACGATACCGTCTATAAGTTACAGAAACGTGTGGAAGGCTACAGTACGGAAGCACAGGTATACAAAGTCGGAGATGACCGTATTTCCGTTGAGATTCCGGGAGTCAGCGATGCAAACAAGATTTTAGAGGAACTCGGAAAACCGGGAACTTTGGAATTCCAGACAGAAGATGGTAAGACCTTCATGGATGGATCTGCAGTTGCGCAGGCAAAAGCAGCAACCATTACAAATGATACCGGAAACAAAGAAAATATCGTAGAGCTGACCTTAACCGATGAAGGAGCAAAGACATTTGCAGAGGTCACATCCGCAAACGTCGGAAAAGCACTTCCGATCGTTTACGATGATGAAGTCATCAGTTATCCGACCGTACAGCAGGCAATTACCGGAGGAACTGCACAGATTTCCGGAATGGCAAACTATGAAGAGGCAGAGTCCTTAGCTTCCCAGATCAGAATCGGTTCCCTTTCCCTAAAGTTAGAGGAGATGCGTTCCGAGGTAGTAGGTGCACAGCTTGGAGAAGAAGCAATTTCAAGCAGTTTGAAGGCAGCAGCGATCGGTCTTGTGATCGTTATGATCTTTATGATCGTGCAGTACTTAGTACCTGGTGTGGTAGCCGCATTTGCACTTGCAATCTATACGACATTAGTGATCGCGACCTTATATCTGTTTGAGATTACCCTGACCTTACCGGGTATTGCCGGAATTATCCTTTCTATTGGTATGGCGGTGGATGCGAATGTCATTATCTTTGCCCGTATCCGCGAAGAGATCGCAGATGGAAAGAGCGTGGCAACCGCAATTGAAACAGGTTTTGCAAGAGCACGTTCCGCGATCTTAGATGGAAATATTACAACATTGATCGCAGCAGCAGTTCTTGGACTTCGCGGTTCCGGTACCGTAAAAGGATTTGCTTCTACATTAGCGATCGGTATTATCCTTTCAATGTTTACCTGTATGGTAGTTACGAAGGTGCTGATGCATGCAGTTTATGCGATCGGTGTCCGTGATGCGAAATTCTATGGTAAGGCAAAAGAACGTAAGCCATTTGATTTTGTCGGAAAGACAGGAATCTTTATTGCAATCTCCTGTGCGATCATCGTGTGTGGCTGTGTAGGAGTAGGCATGCACAAATCAAGTGATGGAACCATTTTAAATTACAGTCTGGAGTTTAAGGGTGGAACGTCTACCGCAGTTGTGATGGATAAACAGTATTCCATCAAAGAGATTGATAAAGAGATCGTTCCTCTAGTAGAAAAAATTACAGGCGACGGTAACGTACAGGCACAGGCAGTCGAGGGTACCAAGCAGATCATCATCAAGACCCGTACGCTGTCACTGGAAGAGAGAACAAAGTTAGAAAAGACCATGACCAAGAATTTTGGCGTGGATAAAAAAGATATTACATCCGAAAGTATCAGTTCCACCGTCAGCAATGAGATGAAGACCGATGCGATCGTAGCAGTTGTGATCGCAACGATCTGTATGCTGCTCTATATCTGGTTCCGGTTCAAGGATGTACGTTTTGCGGGAAGTGCGGTAATTGCACTGAGCCACGATGTTATCATGGTATTTATCTGTTATGTGTTAGCATGGATTTCCGTAGGAAATACCTTTATTGCATGTATGTTAACGATTATCGGTTACTCGATCAATAATACGATCGTTATCTTTGACCGTATCCGTGATGCATTGAAAAAACATCATGCACAGACAAAGGCAGCATACAAAGAGATCGTCAACAAGAGTATCGCACAGACCATGTCAAGAAGTGTGAATACTTCCATTACAACCTTTGTTATGGTATTAGTTCTTTATATTATGGGTGTAACCTCTATCCGTGAGTTTGCACTGCCATTGATGGTAGGACTTTTAGCAGGTACTTATTCTTCTATTTGTCTTGCGAGTGAGATCTGGTATCTGTTGCGTACGAAAGGTATGAAGAAAGAATAATATGTGGTGGTATCTGGCAGTGATGAATACTTTGGGATTTGCACTGATGGGACTGGATAAAAAAAGAGCCGGGGAACATCAGTGGAGGATCTCAGAGCGAACATTATTCTTAGTGGCGGCCTTAGGCGGAAGCGTGGGGAGCTGGCTTGGAATGTATATTTTTCACCACAAAACAAAGCACTGGTATTTCGTGATCGGAATACCGGTGATTTTTGTATTGCAAAACATTTTGTGGTACTTTATAATGATGAATAGTTAAAGCCAAAACAAGACAAATCAATGATGGAGGATGAACGAATGAATTTACTTCAGGAAGTACAGGCAGTAGACCGTGAGGTAGCAGATGCTATTACAGCAGAAATGGAGAGACAGAACAGTCATATTGAACTGATCGCATCCGAGAACTGGGTAAGTCCGGCAGTGATGGAGGCAATGGGAAGTATTTTAACCAATAAATACGCAGAAGGATATCCGGGAAAGAGATATTATGGCGGATGTGAATGTGTGGATATTGTAGAAAATCTTGCAATTGAACGTGCAAAAGAGCTGTTTGGCTGTGAATATGTCAATGTACAGCCACATTCAGGAGCACAGGCAAATATGGCAGTACAGTTTGCAATGCTGACACCTGGCGATACGGTTATGGGAATGAACTTAGACCATGGCGGTCACCTGACACACGGAAGTCCGGTAAATTTTTCCGGAAAATACTTCAATATTGTACCTTATGGAGTAAACGATGAAGGTGTCATTGATTATGATAGAGTCATGGAAATTGCAATGGAGTGCAAGCCGAAGCTGATCATTGCAGGTGCAAGTGCTTATGCAAGAGTCATTGATTTTAAGAAATTCAGAGAGATCGCAGATGCATGCGGCGCATATCTGATGGTAGATATGGCACATATTGCAGGTTTAGTAGCAGCAGGACTGCATCCAAGCCCGATCCCATATGCAGACGTAGTAACCACGACCACACATAAGACACTGCGCGGACCAAGAGGCGGTATGATCTTAGCAAGTGCAGAGTCCAATGAGAAGTTCAACTTTAACAAAGCGATCTTCCCGGGAACCCAGGGTGGCCCTCTAATGCATGTGATCGCAGCAAAAGCAGTATGTTTTAAAGAAGCATTACAGCCGGAGTTCAAGGTATATCAGCAGGGAATCATCGACAATGCACAGGCGCTCTGCAAAGGTCTGATAGACAGAGATATCAAGATCGTTTCCGGAGGAACAGACAACCATCTGATGTTAGTCGATTTAACGAACTATGACCTGACAGGAAAGGCAGTGGAGAAATTATTAGATTCCGTAAATATTACATGTAATAAAAATACGATCCCAAATGATCCGAAGTCTCCATTTGTAACAAGCGGTATCCGTTTAGGAACAGCATCCGTAACCTCCCGTGGCATGAAAACAGAGGATATGGATGACATTGCAGAGGCAATTGCACTGATGATCAAAAATGGTGAGGACTCCGCAGAAGCTGTCTCTTATACACATCTCCGAGCCCACGAGACAGGCAGAAATCT
>ENA-OZFX01000654-OZFX01000654.1-human-gut-metagenome-genome-assembly--contig:-NODE-654-length-18855-cov-25.729840_pt1 | contig 18855 bp, 18 predicted proteins | sample MGYA00244651_ERZ653648 | MGnify/ENA primary metagenome ERZ653648 (study PRJEB26926, sample SAMN06164910) | human gut metagenome | biome: ENVO:00009003; feature: ENVO:2100002; material: ENVO:00002003...
CGCAACACTCAATGATCTCTGCCGCATTCTCTCCTGCCGCGTGGAGGATGTGCTGCTCTATATTCCGGATGAAGCCGAAGAGTCCTAACCGCCCATTTCCGATTGGGAAATGGGCAGTTCTTTCTTTAAAAATCAACATCCCCCTCTGATTCTTCCCGAATCAGAGGGGGACTGCATTTTTACGATTACTTCTTCACGTTCTTGCAAAACTCCATCAGGATCGTTGCGACCTGTTCGCGGGTCGCACTTCCCTGCGGCTCAAGATAAGTCTGGCCGCCGTTGCTCGCGCCGGAGATCAGGCCCAGCCCGACCGCATCCGCCATCGCGTCTTTTGCCCAGTCGGACACGCTGCCCGCATCCGGGAAGATGCTCAGGTCAGCGGGCGTCCACGTGCGCTCAAGTTTGAGCACGCGCGTCATGTATTCCATGAGGATAACCGCGATCTGCTCGCGCGTCACCGGCCGGTCAGGCTCGAACGTCGTGCTGGACGTTCCGGCGACCACGCCGGTCTGATAGGCCCAGAGGATGGCAGGCTTATGCTGGCAGCTCAACTCGACGAACTCCGTGTTGTTGTACAGGTCGAGCGAGGTATGCTTGTTGAAGCCGCAGTTGAGCAGCCTGAGATTGTAGAAGTAGCCGATGCCGTGCAGGGTTTCGGCATTCGTATCAGTGAAGTATATTAGCGTGACGGCTTGAAGCTCCGCCGGCTGGAGGCTGCCATCATGGTTCTTGTCAAAACGATCCGCTGCGTCCGTGGCCGCCGCCGGAAAAGCTGCTCGAATCGCTTGAGCTGCTCGACTCGCTCTTGCGCTCGATCTTGCGGCGCGCCGTGGTCGTGTGGGTGAAGACGTCCTCGCGCCGGGTCAGCTGCAGCCCCTCGGCCGTGACGTAGGCCGAGGCCTCAGCCTGGCGGTAGACGGAGCGCATCTTCATCTTCAGCAGCTGGCACACGATCAGCGCGAGCAAGAGCCCGAGGCCGAACGAGATGCCGAGGTGGCGGAGAAACTGCGGCCACGTGAATTCGCCGGAGTCGACGCTGAGGATCCTGGCGCAGCCCTCAAGATAGTCCGAGAAACCGTCGTACCAGTCGTCGTCCGCGAAGTCGTCGAGAAAGGCGTTCTCGAGCTTGATGAGCTTGCCGTCCGGGAAGATGGGCTCTGCCTTGTCGCCGTAGACAAAGGTGGCGTACTTGCGGTTCGACATACTCAGCAGCAGGAGGATGCCGTCGCGCCCGCTGCCATAGCCGAGCGACTGCGCATGGTAGATCGAATAGGACGCGGTCGCGGCGTCGGGATAGCCATAGTCGCCGAAGTCATCGAGTATGCAGATGTACACGCCGACGCCGTAGTGCTCCGAGATCTCGGCGGCGCGCGCCTCGAGCGTTTCGACCTCCGAGAGCGTGAGGATCGCGGCTTCATCGTCGACATAGGGCGCTGCTGCCATGACGGGCAGCACGAGCGTGACAGCCAGCAGCAGCACGAGCAGCAGCGCGGTCAGTTTTTGTTTCATGGTGTCCGCCTCCTTACATAAACTGCAGGATGACCGTCAGCGCGACTGTGACCACGCCTGCGATCGCTCCAAACGTGCCCCAATAGCGGCCGCGGTCGGTCGGCAGGTCGCCGACAAGCTTGCCGGTCTGTCCGTTCATGGCGAAGAGGAAGCTTTCGCCGTTCCACTTCGTGCTCAGCATCCACACCGGCAGCAGGGCGTAGTGCACCTTGCCGCGGTGGAGCGAGATGTCCTCATGCTCGGGTATGCACGTGCCGTAGCCGGTAACGGTGTCGCGCAGGGCCTGCGCGAGCGTCTCGCGGCAGCGGGCGTCGGCCCGGTCACGGCTGTCGTCAACGGACACGTCGTATTTATCGGCCAGATAACCCGGCAGGTACGCCGTGGAAAACGGCTGCAGCTGCGTGTAGTCAAACGGCTCGATGGAGTCCATGTGGTCGTCGGGCATCTTGGAGGATGCGTCCACCGGGATCTTCTCAAACGCGATCGAGCCGCCGCGGTGCACGTCGTAATGGTCGGTCTCGGTGATCTCGTAGTCGTCGTCCTTATAGGTGCGGGAGTTGGCGGCCTTGTAGTCGACCTCGCCCTCTGCCCCGCCGTCAAACAGCCAGAACGGGACATACACGCCCTGAATCTGCTCGATGTGGTTGGCGGACGTGAACGATTTCGGCAGGAAGGGCTTGCCCTTGTAGTGCGCCCGGAGCGCCTGCACGGCGTCGTCCTTCGTCAGGCGGAAGGGGAGGATAAAGTCGGGCCGGAGCGCGCCGGAAAACTGGCCCGGCACGACCGTCGGGTTGCCGCAGTAGGGGCAGGACGTGGCCGCGGTGCTCTCGTCGCAGATCAGCTCCGCGCCGCACGACGGGCAGCTGTAGGCCCGCAGAGTGCCTGCCTCCGCGCCCCAGTCACGGCTGAGGCCGGAGGTGTCCCAGTCGCCGACGTTGCCGGACTGTGCGGCGGCTTGCGCGGCTTCGGCCTCGGCTGCGGCGGCCGCGTCCGCTTTTGCGTCGGCCGCCTGCTTAGCGGCGGCAGCCTCGGCCTCCTTGTGTGCGTAGAGTGCCTCGATGTCCGCAACGTCGAACGATGAGCCGCAGTAGTCGCACTCCAGTTTCCCGCTCTTGGCCGAATAGTGCAGCGGGCCGGTGCACGCGGGGCACTGATAATTCGTTACCTGGGTGGGCATGGTCAGATGCCTCCTTTCGTCCGGATGGCGTTACGGCTGGATGTCCCCGTCGTCAAACGGGTCGCCGCACTCGGGACAGAATTTCGGCGGGTGGGTCGGATCGTCCGGCTCCCAGCCGCACTTGTCGCATTTGTACTTCGGCGTGCCGGCCGGGCGCGGTCTGCCGCACTCGGCGCAGAATTTGCCCTTGTTCACCGCGCCGCAGCTGCACGTCCAGCCGTCGGCCGCGGGGGCCGGCTTCGGCTGGCCGCAGTTGCCGCAGAATTTTCCGGTGTTGCCCGTCTGGCCGCAGGCGCACGTCCAGGTGTCCGCCGCGGGCGCTGCCGCCGGGGCGGTGGGCTGCTGCGCGGCCTGCTGCTGACCCATGGCGTAGAGATTCTGGGCGTTGATGCCGCCCATCTGCCCGGCCATGCCCATGCCCATGAACGCCATGGCCGGGCCGGTGGCCGTGTTGGACGCGGCCGCCTTCATCGCGTCGCCCTGCGAGCGCGAGAGCATTGCCGCCGCGCGCGTCGGGTCCATATAGGCCGCGTCGCGCTGCATATCCTTGATCATCTGCTCGTCGGCCTCGTCCGCCTTCACGGACGAGACGCCGAAGGCCACGATCTCAAGGCCGCGGCGGTCGCGCCACTGCGCCGAGAGCTCCTCGTTGAGCGCCGCGGCGATCTCCTGCGTGTGGCCGGGCAGTGCCGAGTAGCGGATGCCCATGCCGCTGATGCGCGCAAACGCCGGCTGCAGCGCCGTGAGCAGCTCGCTCTTGAGCTGGCCGTCGAGCGTGTCGCGCGTGTAGTCCTCGGTCACGTTGCCGCAGACGTTGGTGTAAAACAGCAGCGGGTTTGCGATGTGGTAGCTGTACTCGCCGAAGCAGCGGATGCCGATGTCGATGTCGATGCCGGCGCGCTGGTCCACCACGCGGAACGGCACCGGGCTCGGCGTGCCGTACTTGTTGCCGGTCAGCTCCTTGGTGTTGAAGTAGTAGATACGCTGGTCCTTCGGGGCCTCGCCGCCGAAGGTGAAGCGCTTGCCGATGTTCTGGAACACCTGACCGATGCTCGCGCCGAGGTTCCCGGCGAAGATCGACGGCTCGGTGGACGCGTCATAGGTGTACTCGCCCGGCTCGGCGCAGACCTCCACGACCTTGCCCTGCTCGACGATGAGCATACACTGCCCATCGGCAACAGCAATGCGCGAACCGCTGGTGATGATGTTCTCATCGCCGTGCGTGTTGCTCGAGCGGCGGGTGGTTTTCTTCTGTCCTTTCACCGCCAGCACGTTGGCCGGCAGGGCCTCGCAGATAAAAAATTCTTTCCACTGGTCGGCCATGACACCGCCGGCGGCTCCGGCGATCGCTTTGATAAGTCCCATAAGCATACTCCTTTACGCAGATGTTTTTCATCATATCTAACTGTTTCTGATGATTTTTCAGCTATGCTGATAGTATAAGGCATCGGGGCCGAAAATGCTACGTTTGCAGCGCAAAAACCCCGCCGAAACCGCAAAATACGACTGAGTAGTAGACAAGGTGCACAACCTGACGAAGGTCAGGTTGTGCACCTTGCAGTATCCTCTGCCCGCGGCGCGGCGATCTCATCGAGACGGCCGCAGCGGCGGAAGAGGTCGATATACAGCATGAGCTCCTCACGTGAGGTCACGCCGAGCTTGCGGTTGATGTTCGTGTTGTGCTTTTTGGCGGTGGCCACGCTGATGTACGCGCGCGCCGCGACCTCCTCGAGCGAGCAGCCGTCGATGTAATACTGCAGCACGGTGCGCTCCATGGGCGTGAGCGTCTGCACCCGGCTGCGGAAGCCCGAGAGCAGCTCGTCGATCTCCGAGATGCCGGACGGATGCTCGCCGGGGGCCTGCTCGCGGATGGCCTGCAGGCTGCGGGAGATCGGCGTCACGAACCGGCGCGACAGGTATGTCGACAGCAGCATCGCCGCAAGAAACACGAGCGAGCCCGCGATCCACACCATGCGGCTGCGCGCCTCGAGCGTGCGCAGCCCGATCTCCGGCACGAGCACCACGGCGGCGAGCTTCCGCCCTGCGGCGTCGGTCGCGCCGATCGGTTCGTGCAGACCGAGATAGGTGCGGCTGCCGTCGGAATACGTATTATAATACCAGCCGGTCTTGCACGTGAGCGTGCCGTCGGCCGTGAGATACGACCCGCCGGGGCTGTCGATCATGGCCTGTCCGAGCAGCAGCCGGTCGCCGTCTATGGGGGCGAGCACCGTGACCATGCTGCCGTAGGCGCTGTCCACGGCGGGATAGGTGAGGCGAAAATACAGGTCGCTGAGCTCCGCGCCGCAGATGCCGCGCACATTGCCGGCGCTGTCGAGCATCGGCACGCACAGCAGCGTCACCGACTCCCATGTGTCGGGCAGGGCGATGCGCCCCGTCCACAGGCAGCGCTCGGCGAGACGGCCGTCCGATCCGCGCAGCAGCTGCGTGTAGCCGGGGATGGCCTGCACGTTCAGCTCCGGATTCCAGCGGTTGTGCATCTGTACCTGCGCGCTGCGCGCCGTCTCCGCCGTGCCGCGAAAGCACGTGACGTGCTGGTCCGTCGCACCGATGGCGCGCAGCGCCGAATAGCGCAGGTACAGCCCCGCGCGCGAGGTCGCCGCGCCCGGCAGCGCCGTGGCGCCGGGCTCGCCGTAAGCCGAGGCGAGCACCGCCTCGTGGATGGTGTTCGTATTCGTGACGCTGCCGGCCTGCACGCGGATGTTCTGCTCGCGGCCGACGGTGTCGTTGAACGTGTCGATGCGGTCGTTGAGCGGGGACTCGGTCTCGCCGCCGTAGACGTGCCAGATCGTCACGGTCACGGGTTCGCGTCCGCCGCCGCAGCCAGCGCAGCCGAGCAGCAGCGCGAGGACAAGCAGCAGCGCGGGGATACGTGCACGGTGGTTCATCCGGGCACCTCCTTACAGGGCGTTTTTTCAGTATAGCGAATTTTTTCCGTCCCGGTAACCAAAATCCGCACATTTTTTACACGTGTCTTGACATGGGGCGCGTCCCGGCGCTATCCTGACGGCGGACTCTACGGAGCGTCGGTTGCATTCCGGGCGGAAATCCGTACAATATATCTGCACGGGAGGTGCGAAACATGGATCAGACACGCACAGGGGCGCTCATCCGCGCCCTGCGGCAGAATAAACAACTGACACAGCGGCAGCTCGCCGACGCGATCGGCGTGAGCGACAAGGCCGTCTCCAAGTGGGAGCGCGGCTGCGGCGCGCCGGACATTTCCCTCCTTCCGCGACTGTCACAGGCTCTGGGCACGAGCGCCGAGGCGCTGCTCCGGGGCGATCTGGAGGAAAATGATTTGACAAACGGAAACATGAAGCGCGTGCGCTTTTGCGTCTGCCCGCACTGCGGCAACCTGCTGCTGGCGAGCGACGCGGCGGACGTGACCTGCTGCGGCCAGACGCTGCGGCCCCTGACGCCGCAGACGCCGGACGCCGCCCACCGCCTGACGGCGGAGCTGAGCGACGGCGAATGGTATCTCACGTCCGGCCACCCCATGCGCCGGGAGCACTACCTGTCGTTCGCGGCGCTGGTCAATGAGGATACGGTCGTGCTGCGGCGGCTCTACCCCGAGTGGGGCGCGCAGACGCGCCTGCCGTACTTTGCGCACGGCACGCTGCTGTGGTACTGCACGCAGCACGGCCTGTTCGCGCAGCCGATCGACACGCACAAAACGTGAAAAAAGGACGGCAAAGGCGCCCCCTGAAAGGGGCGCCTTTGCCGCGGTTTTTCGGTAACTTTACGCGATGCCGGTGACGGTGTAGTCCTTGGCCTCGACCGTGTGCTTGAGCACGGCGTCGTCCACCGGCGCGCTGAGCGTCACGACGGCGGTGCCCGCCGTGTGGCTGACTTCGGCCTCCGTGACCTCGGGCAGCGCCTCGAGCGCCTTCTTCACGGTCGCCTCACAGTGACCGCACATCATGCCTTCGATGGTAATGGTCTTTTTCATAGCTGTTTCCTCCTTGATTTCGGGTACTTCTTTGAGATGGTTTGCGCGTTTATGATCGTGGCGCGTATCGCGCAGCTTGAACAGATTCAGGCGCAGGGCGTTCGTGACCACGCAGAAGCTCGACAGGCTCATGGCCGCCGCGCCGAACATGGGGTTGAGTGTCAGGCCGAGCGGGACGAACACGCCCGCCGCGATGGGGATGCCGATGGTGTTGTAGAAAAACGCCCAGAACAGGTTCTCGTGGATGTTGCGCAGCGTTGCGCGGCTGAGCCGGATGGCCGCCGGCACGTCGCTCAGGCGGCTGTTGACGAGCACGACGTCGGCCGCGTCGATGGCCACGTCCGTGCCCGCGCCGATGGCGATGCCGATGTCCGCGCGCGTGAGCGCCGGCGCGTCGTTGATGCCGTCGCCGACCATGGCGACCTTGCCGCGCGCGCTCAGGCGGCGGATCTCGCGCTCCTTACCGTCGGGCAGCACACCCGCGATCACCTCGTCCACGCCGGCCTGCGCGCCGATGGCTTTCGCCGTGCGCGCATTGTCGCCCGTAATCATGACGACACGGATGCCCATGTTGCGCAGCTCGCGGATGGCCTGCGGGCTGTCGGGCTTGAGCACGTCAGCCACGGCGATGATGCCGAGCAGCTTCCCGCCGCGGGCAAAGAACAGCGGCGTCTTGCCGGCCTCCGAGAGCGCTTCCGCCTGCGTCTGCATGGGCGCGGAGATCTTGGCCACGGTGCGGAGGAAGTCCGCGTTGCCGCCGCAGAGCGGCTGTCCGTCGAGCACGGCGCGCAGACCGTTGCCCGGCAGGGCCTGAAAGTCCGCGACCTCGGCGGCGGTCAGCCCGTCCGCCTCCGCGCGGCGCAGCACCGCCTTGGCCAGCGGGTGCTCGCTCCTGCGCTCGAGCGCGCAGGCCAGGCGCAGCAGCTCGCCCTCCGTCACGCCGGGGGCCGGACAGATGTCCGTCACGGTCGGGTCGCCGGAGGTGATGGTGCCGGTCTTGTCGAGCGCGACGATCTGGATGCGGCCGGTCTCCTCGAGGGAGGCGGCCGTCTTGAAAAGAATGCCGTTTTTCGCGCCCATGCCGCTGCCGACCATGATCGCCACCGGTGTGGCGAGGCCGAGCGCGCACGGGCAGCTGATGACGAGCACGGAGATGCCGCGCGCGAGCGCGTAGCCCACGGTGCGGCCGAGCAGCATCCAGACGACGAACGTCACGAGTGCGATGCCCATGACCGACGGCACGAACACGCCGGACACCTTGTCGGCGATCTTCGCGATCGGCGCCTTCGTAGCCGCCGCGTCGCTGACCATCTGGATGATCTGCGAGAGGGTCGTGTCCTCACCGACGCGCGTGGCGCGGCACTTGAGAAAGCCCGACTGGTTCACCGTCGCGGCCGAGACGGACGCGCCCGGCGCCTTGTCGGCCGGGATACTCTCGCCCGTGAGCGCCGCCTCGTTGACCGCGCTCGTGCCGGCGAGCACCACGCCGTCGACCGGGATGCGCTCGCCCGGGCGGACGAGGAACACGTCGCCCTTCTGCACCTGCTCGACCGGGACGGTCACCTCCGCGCCGCCGCGCTCGACGGTGGCGGTCTTGGGCGCAAGCTCCATGAGGCTGCGCAGTGCGTCGGTCGTTTTGCCCTTCGAGCGGGCCTCGAGCGTTTTGCCCACCGTGATGAGCGTGAGGATCATGGCGGCGGACTCAAAGTAAAAGTCCATCATGTAGTTCATGACGGCCTGCTCGTCGCCGCGCACCTGCGCGCCCGTCATGGCAAAGAGCGCATACGTGCTGTACACGAACGCCGCCGTCGCCCCGAGCGCCACGAGCGTGTCCATGTTCGGCGCGCGGTGCCAGAGCGCCTTGAAGCCGCTGATGAAAAACTTCTGGTTGATGACCATGATGATCACCGTCAGCAGCAGCTGCGTCAGGCCCATGGCGACGTGGTTGCCGTCATAAAACTTCGGCAGCGGCCAGCCCCACATCATGTGGCCCATGGAAAAATACATCAGCACGAGCAGAAAGCCCAGCGACCAGAAAAGTCTGCGCCGCAGCTTCGGCGTCTCGTGGTCAGTGAGCGCATCGGCGCCGGCGGCAGGGTTCGCGCTCTGCTGCGCGCCCTTGACCGATGCGCCGTAGCCCGCGGCCTGCACCGCGTCGATGATGGCCTGATCCGCCGCCGTGCCCTCCACCCCCATGGAGTTGGTCAGCAGACTGACCGAGCACGCCGTCACGCCCGGCACGCCCGACACCGCCTTTTCCACGCGCGCCGAGCAGGCCGCGCAGCTCATGCCGGTGACATGGTATTGCTTCAAAGTGGTTCCTCCTTTGCGGTGCGGCTCATTTCATGAGTTTCTGCAGCGTCGCCACCAGCTCGTCGATCACCTCGTCCTTGCCGTCGCGGATGTCCTCGACGACGCAGGTACGGATGTGACTGGCCAGCAGCTCCTTATTGAATGCATTGAGCGCCGCGCCTGCCGCCGCCGACTGCACGAGAATGTCCGGGCAGTAGGCGTCGTTTTCGACCATGCCGCGGATGCCGCGGATCTGGCCCTCGATGCGGTTGAGCCGGTGGATGAGCCGCTTGTATTCCTCCGGCGTGCGCTCCTTCTTGCGCTGCGAGCAACCGCAGCAGCCGTTTTTTTTCTCATCGTCCATGTATTTGTACCTCATTGTTTCCCATATACCCCTTGGGGGTATGTTGAATATATACCCCCTAAGGGTATTTGTCAAGAGGGCGCGTGCATTTTCGCGTGCATTTTCTTGACAGCGGGCGCGCCCTTGCTTATCATAAGGACACAACGAAAGGAGTGTTTCCATATGAAGGTATGGTTATCCCGCAATGCAAAGCGCTTCGCGGCGCTCACCCTCGCGCTGGTGCTCGTGCTGGCGCTGGCCGCCTGCGGCAGCAAGACGCAGACGCCGGAGACGTCCTCCACCCCCACGGTCGTGACGCCGCCGGTGCAGACGCCCGCAGACCCGACCTCCGACCCGGCCCGCCCGGCCGGCACGGAGACGGACCAGCTGACCACGGTGCTCGACGACATTGAAAAGAACGTGCAGCTCGGCGTGACCGGCAGCTCGCTCAAGGCAGTACCCTACGCCGTGAAGCTGCTCGACTGGGGCGCGGCGAGCACGATGACCCAGAGCGAGATCAAGTCCGCCGTCGTCGCGTGGCTCAGCGACAAGGGCAACGATGCGCAGGTCTCCTTCAGCCAGCAGATGGACCTGATCGACACGACCTGCCAGGCGCTCATGGGCAGCGGCGCGCGCGACCTGCTCGATTCCGCCGGCTGCCAGAACGTCAAGGGTGACTGGCCGGTGCAGGCGTCCGACCGCGTGGAAGCCATCCTTGAGGCCGTCGGCCTGCGCGGATAATTTGCAGACAGAAAACCGCCACGCCCCTGCGCGCCGGAATGGCGCGCAGGGGCGTGGTTTTTGTTTTGCTGCCGGTGCTCAGCCGTGGTAGTCGCCGGTCGCGGAATCGACCGTGACGTAGGGCACGACTTTGCCGTCGATCTTCACATAGACCTGATAGATGCCGTTTCCGAGATCCTCGTAGTGGTCGGGCGTGACGCCGTAGTCTTCGAGCAGGCTCCGTTCAAACTCGACCTTCCAGCCGTCGCTGCCGGCGTCTTTTCCGGCGGCGGGCGTCGGTGCCGCGGCCGGGGCGGCGATGGCGGGCGTCTCAACGGCCGGGGCCGCAGGCGTCTGTGCGGGGTCGGATGCGGCGGCGGTCTGCCTGCCGCAGGCAGTCAGCGCCAGCAGGAGCACGGCGGTCAGCAGCGCGGCCGCGTGTTTGCGGTGGGTCATGAGTGTTTCCTCCTTAGTAATGGTGTTTTCGGTGTTTTCGCAGACATTTTACATCAAAATTCGCAGAAATACCCCCCCTGGGGTGCAAAATTCAGATGTGAATTCAGATTTTAATTTTACACAGGCATGGCAGCGGGCGGGTTTTTGCGCTTGACAGGGCCTCCGGCGCGGGATATTCTGTCAGCAGAACGGAGGGGACGCGCGTGCCGGAAAAGTATGTTTTGCCGATTGTGATGCTGGTGGCTTGGCCGCTCCATGTTGCGTTTGTGCGCGTCGCAATCGAAGGTGTTTTGAGAGCGGCCATGAGCAAGACGATGATTCGGAAACAGCGAAAGGCGCACCCTGGATTCTGGAACTGGCTGACCTACCGTGGCGTCGCATCGGCAATTCCGCTTCCGATCCGAATTTGGTACTATTGTGAACTGCTCAAATATCCGATTGCGGCACTCGCGTTCTATGTGCTGATGTGGCTGCTCGGCGTACCGCTCGATCCGCTGCGGAAATGGCCGGCGATTATTCTCATATCTTCAGAATTGATTCTGGTTGCGTATTATGTATTTTTTACTGCACAAGGGGCAGGGCCAGAGGATCGCCGCATGCCCGCGTGGACGGTCAAGCACTTTTCCCCCGACCGCAGCGATGACAGAAAGCCGCGGTGATGACATGCACGGAAAACAGAGTTCAAAAAACAGGCTGAAAAAACGGCTGCTCAAACGGCGGCAGGCGATGACCAAGCACTGGGACAAGCAGAGCACGCGCCGTCATCTGCCGGTGTACCTGCTGCTTCTTTGCAAAACGTAAAAATTCACGGTCCGCCGCAGGGTTTTCCCTGCGGCGGACATGTTTTTGCGCAGCGGGCAGATTTTATCTGCTCGAAGGCGATTATCGAGTACATTTACTATTATTTCCGGATTCAATGAAAACGAAACAGTCTGAGCCCCGTGCAATACAGGATTCAGACCGTTCAGGTCGCTTGATCTTTTTTGTCTAGCTTTTGGGGTTCACTTCAATGCATATTTCCGGGCTGTTTCTGCCTTTCCAGAGCGGACGCGCCCATATGGATTTTCATACATCCGGCTCTGCGAGCATGCGCTTGATCTCCGAAAGCGTTTCCGGGCTGAGGACCTCGTCTTTCCGCTCAATGGAGCACATGATGGACATTGCGCCCCGGATCTCTCCGTACACCCGCAGCGGAAAGGACACGGTCAGGCAGCCGCTGAGCCATTCCTCATTGTGCACGGAGTAGCCGACGCGGCGGATCAGCTCCAGGTTTTCCCGGAGCTCTTTCTCACTGGTAATGGTTGTGCTCGTGTACTTGATGAACTTCAGACCGGACAGATACTCCGAAAGCTGCTCCTCAGACAGCGTGGACAGCAGGAGTTTTCCCGGCGCGGAGCAGTAGTGCTGCCGCTTGGGGTCAAAAAAGGCGTTGTTATAGGAGATGTTCTGTGTCTGAAGATCCTTGTGCAGGGTGATCGTACTGAGCCCGTAAAAGGCCATGATGTGCGTCGTCGCGTTCAGGTTATAGGCCAGCGTGTGCATCACATCCAGATAGCGGACGGTCAGCGGATGGCTGACGATCAGATTTGACGCGATTTTCAGCAGCCGATCTGTGAGCCGGTATTTTCCGATTTGCTCGCACTTATCCACATATCCAAGATTTTGCAGCGTGATTAGAAACCTGTCCGCGCTCGAAGCATGCGTATCGAGCCGCTTCGCGATCTGAAGCACCGAGAGTTCGCCGTTGGTTTCGGCCAGCAGTTCGATCAGCCGGATTGTTTTCTCTACCGATGCGATGTTGTAGGAATAATCGTTCGCTTCGCTCATGTTTTCTGCACCTCCGATTGGAAGCGTTCTCCGCCATTGTCTTTCCCCCTAAATTATATATGAGCCGCACAAAAAATTCAACTCGATCCGGATTGCGCAATACGCAATCCGGATTGCATTATATACTGGATACTTCCCGAACAGAAAAATGTTGGTTGCTATTTATTGGTTCATATTTACAAACAAATGCGCGTGTGCTACCTTGATTTTAGTCATTATGACAAAAAGAAAAGGAGAGAAGAAAAATGAATCTGCCAATGTATCAAATCGACATCCAGAAACTGCTTGCAGGTATGCCGGACGACTCGTGGTTTACCCACGCCCAGATCTTCGATGATCTGCTCTGCGTTGCCAACAAGAGCACCGCCTCGTTTGTTCTGAAGACCTCCGAGGGCCTCATCGTGATCGACGCAATCTATCCCAAGGAGACGATGTTCCACGCGATCGTCTCTGCGATTGAGGATATCGGCTGGGATCCGCATGAGATCCGCAAGTTCGTGATCACGCATGGACACTTTGACCACTGCGGCTGCGGAAAGTGGCTGGTTGACAGCTTCGGCTGCGAAACGTATCTGAGCAAGATCGACGATGATTTCTGGGAGCAGCACCCGTTCTTCCCGGACAGGCCGGATACCTGGAAGAATTTCCGGATCGACCACTACATCGACGATGGCGATGTGATCACGCTCGGCGACCACTGGATCCGCGTTCTGTTCACACCCGGACACACGCCCGGCGGCCTGAGCTTTATCTTCCCCGTGCATGACAACGGTGTCGAGCACATGGCCGGTATGTGGGGCGGAACGAATCCTCCGGCGACGATCGAGGGGAATGTGCAGTACCTTTCTTCGATCGAGCATTTTGCCAAGGAGACGGCAAAATATCACTGCGATGTTCCCATCTGCAATCACCCGGACTTCGACAACGGTTATCTGAAGATGGAATGTGCAAGAAACAGAAAGGCGCACATGCCGAACTGCTACTGCATCGGGGAGAGCGAATTCCAGCGGTTCAATGACATTTTCAAGTGCCTCGCCTACGGAAAGCTGAGAGCAATCGACGCGAGCGCGAATCATTGATGGGAAACGGAGAGAAATGAGATGAAAAACAGCAGAATCTTCATTCTTGCCTGCGGCATTATCTGCAGTCTGATCATGGGTTTTGCCTATACCTATAGTATTGTGCAGCCCTACATCATGGACTATTTCTCAATCGCGTCGTACATGGCAAGCCTTCCTTATACGATCTTCCTCGCGCTGTTCGTTGTCGGCAACTATGTTGGCGGCGTGATGCAGAAAAAGCACAGTGTCAAGATGATCATGCTTATCGGCTATCTTCTGATGGCCGCCGGCCTGTTTTCCACATCCCTTCTGCCGAGCAGTGCACCCGCCGGCATGTGGTTCACCTATGGCACCCTCCTTGGAATCGGCGACGGCATGGTATACAATGTCATTATTGCAATGATGCAGAAATGGTTTCCCGACAAGAAGGGGCTTGCGACCGGCATCACCCTTGCTGTTCTCGGCATTTCGGCGACGATCCTTTCTCCGCTCAGCAGCACATGGCTCACAAACTATGGCTTTACGGGAACGTTCCGGATACTCGCAGTCATCTTTGCTGTCGTCGCAGTGTTCGGCATGCTGACCATCAAGGCACCCCCTGCGGGATATATGGCCGACTACAAGCCGTCGGGCGTGGTCGCCGTTTCCAAAAACACCTGCACGACTGCACGCGATTGCTTCCGGTGCAGAGAATATTATCTCCTAAGCCTTGTCTATTTCTGCGCGATCCCGGCGTTTGTGCTTCTCAGTGCGATCTTCGTCAGCTACGGCACATCCAGAGGTCTGGACAAGACACTGCTCGTGACGGGTGTTTCCGTCGCGTCGCTCATGCAGGTCGCCGGCCGCTTCCTGATTTCCACAGGCAGTGATAAGATTGGCCGCAAAGGCGCTATGCTCCTCTGCTTTGCAATCACGATCCTTGCCATCGTGTTGCTCACGTTCTCCAAGGGAATTGTATATGTCGTGTGCTTCTGGCTGCTCAGCTTCACTTACGGCGGTACGGCGGCGACCATGCCCTCGCTCACGACCGACTATCTCGGCTCCGAGAACGCTGGTCTTGTCTGCTCACTTGTTATGATCGGCTTCGGCGTTGCCTCAGTCGGAACAAGCTTCCTCGCCAAGGCCGTCAACACCTCCATGGCCTTCATCCTGGCCGGCGTAATTGCCATTGTCGGCATCCTCGTCACACTTGCGCTTCCCAAACTCGGGAAGGCAGAACAATAATTCCGGGCTTCCGGCCCGTATCTCGGGCCGGAAGCTTTTTTTGCGCAAAAATATGATTTTTTCACACAGGGGATACTTGACAACTATCCCCTGTATTGTGTTACTTTATAAGTTCAGAACAAGTTAGGAGGTCAGAAATGACGAAATACAAGAAAGTCACACCTGAAATTGCCACGCAGCTTCAGGCCATCGTGGGCGCGAAGCGCTTTTTCGCAGGCGATGCGGTGAAGGACGACTTCAGCCACGACGAAATGCCTATCTACGGCAAGTATTATCCCGAGGTGGTCTGTGAGGCCGAGAGCACGGAGGAAGTGTCCGCGATTTTGCGTGTGTGCTACGAAAATGACATCCCCGTCACGCCGCGCGGTGCGGGCACGGGCCTCGTCGGCGGGTGCGTGCCGCTGTGCGGCGGCGTGGTGCTGTGCACGACGCGCATGAACAAAATTCTCTCCTACGACATGAACAACCTGGTCGTGCACATCCAGCCCGGCGTGCTGCTGTGCGATCTTGCGGCCGACGCGCTCACGCGCGGCCTGATGTACCCGCCCGATCCGGGCGAGAAGACCGCGACCGTGGGCGGCAATGTGTCCACGAACGCGGGCGGCATGCGCGCCGTGAAGTACGGCGTGACGCGCGACTATGTGCTGGCCATGACCGTGGTGCTGCCCGACGGCAGAGTCATGGAGCTCGGCAAGACCGTGTGCAAGACCAGCTCCGGCTACAGCCTGCTGCACCTGATGATCGGCTCGGAGGGCACGCTCGGCGTCATCACGGAGCTGACGCTCAAGCTCATCCCCAAGCCGGAAATGAACGTGAGCCTCATTCTCCCGTTTGCCGATGTGGAGACCGCCATCGCCTCCGTACCGCAGATCAAGCTGGCCAACCTCGACCCGCAGTCGATCGAGTTCATGGAGCGCGACATCGTCGATTCCTCGGCGGCGTTCACCGGCAACACCATCTTCCCCACGGTCGTGGACGGCAAAGAGGCCGGTGCATACATCCTCGTCACCCTCGTCGGTGACAGCGAGGCCGAACTGACCGCGAAGATGGACCGCCTCGGCGCGCTTGCCGAGCAGCGCGGTGCGTACGACACGCTCGTCGTCTGGACCGACGGCCTGAAAAAGGACGTCTGGGCCGCGCGCAGCGCGTTCCTGACCGTCATCGAGGCGGACACGAAGCTGCTCGACGAGATGGACGTCGTCGTGCCGGTCGACCGCATCGCGGAGTTTCTCGTCTACACCCGCACCACCGGCAAGGCGGAGGGCATCACCATCCGCAGCTTCGGCCACGCGGGCGACGGCAACCTGCACATCTACTGCTGCGCCAACGACATGGAGCTCGACGAGTTCCAGCGCCGCAGCAAGGCCGTCATGGACAAATGCTATGCCAAGTGCATCGAGTTCGGCGGGCAGGTCTCCGGCGAACACGCCATCGGCCACGCAAAGAAGCAGTACCTGGTGGAGTCCGCCGGCGAGACGGCGTTCGGGCTCATGCAGGCGATCAAGCAGGTGTTTGACCCCAAGGGCATCCTCAACCCCGGCAAGGTCTGCACCAACGTCGAGGAGGGCTGAAGCATGCTGAATATTCTTGTTTGCGTCAAGCAGGTGCCCGACATTAACCTCGTGAAGATGGACCCCGTCACGGGCAGTCTGATCCGCGCGGGCGTGCCGGCGATCCTCAATCCGCTGGACGCCAATGCACTCGAGGCGGCCGTGCGCGTCAAGGAGGCGCACGGCGGCACGGTCACCGTCATCACGATGGGGCCGGACATGGCCAAGGAGGCGCTGCGCGAGTGTCTCGCCGCGGGCGCGGACCGTGCCGTGCTGCTGTCCGACCGCGCGTTTGCCAACGCCGACACCCTCGCCACGAGCTACGTCATCGCGAGCGCGGCAAAGCAGCTCGGCGATTTTGACCTCATCTTCTGCGGCAAGGAGTCGCTCGACGGCGCGACCGGGCAGATGGGCTCGCAGCTGGCCGAGCGCTTCGGTGCCAGCCAGATCTCCTCGACGGCGAAGATCGTCGAGGTGGACACGGCCGCGCACACCATCACGGCCGAGCGCGACCTCGAGCGCGGCACGGAGGTGCTGCGCGCCAAGTATCCCTGCCTGCTCACGGTCGAGAAGGCGAACTTCCGCCCCCGCATCCCGAACCTGAAGCGCTGGAAGGCCTCGCGCACCGCGGATATCGCGGTCTACAGCGCGGCCACCATCCCGGGGCTCGACCCCGCGCAGATCGGCGACCCCGGCTCCCCGACGAAGGTGCCGCGCACCTATCCGCCGGAGGTCGGTGCGAAGGGCAGCATGATCGACGAGGGCAGCACGGAAAAGAACGTGGACCGGCTCTTCGGGCTGATCGCGGATGTGCTTTGAGGAGGTGCAGGCAGTGAATAAAACAGATTACAAAGATATGTGGGTCTTCATCGAGCGCGACGGCGACAGCGTGCTGCCGGTCTCGCTCGAGCTGTGCTCGGAAACGCGCAGGCTCTGCGACGCGAGCGGCGAGAAACTCGTCGCGGTCATCGTCGGCAGCATCTCGGACGGCGAGCTGCAGCGCGTGCTCGACTGCGGCGTGGACAAAATCATCCACGTGACCGGCACGGGCTATGACTACTTCAATAACGATGCATACACCAACCTCTTCACCGTCCTGTGCCGGAAATACCGGCCCACGGCGGTCATGGTCGGCGGCACGATCAACGGGCGCGATTTTGCGCCGCGCTTCGCCGCGCGTCTCGGCACCGGCTGCACCTCGGACGCGACCGAGCTCGTCTGGGATCCCAAGACGACGGACATCGAGTTCGTTGAGCCCGCCGTCGGCGGCAAGATGATGGCCGTCATCACCGTGCCGGTGGCGCGCCCGCAGGTCGGCACGATCCGCCCAGGCACGTTCAAGTGCGTGCCCTGCGGCGCACGTGCGCACGAGGTCATCGAGGAGCACATCGACTTCCCGGTCGCGGACATCCGCACCGAGATCCTTGACTTCCGCGCCGACGATCTCGACGAGAGCCTGAACATCGCGGACGCGGACGTGATCGTCTGCGTCGGCAACGCGATCAAGGGGGCGGACGCCCTGCCGCGCTACCGCCGCCTGGCCGAGCGCCTCGGTGGCAAGCTCGCCTGCACGCGCCCGGTGTTCGACCGCGGCGTGCTGCCGTTCAAGCTCGTCATCGGGCAGTCCGGCGCCGTGGTCAAGCCGAAGCTGCTGCTGTCGTTCGGTGTGTCGGGCGCGGTCAACCACGTCACGGGCTTCTCGGATGCAGACGTGGTCGTCGCCGTGAACACCGATCCCGAGGCGGCAATCTTCAACTACTGCACCTACGGCATCGTCGGCGACATGGACGAGGTCTGCGAGGCCATGCTCGCAAAGCTCGGCGCGTGAACCGGGACAAGAAATGCAAAAAAGCACCTGAAAGGGTGCTTTTTTGCGTGCTGCGGCGCTGGGGCATGCAGGATGACGTAGATAAAACGCGGGCGGTGCTGATGCACCGCCCGCGCCATAGTTCTAAATACACCGCTATGCGTCCACGTCGTACTTATATATTCTCAGGATAGACGTGGTATTATTGAGCCGCTTTCCAAGCGGCTGCGGCAATTTGCTTACCAGCATGCTCAGCAGCTTATCAGAGTATGGAACGATGATCCGTTCGTGTCGGGCGGAACTGCAGATCTGGTTGATCCTGTGCTGATACTTCAGTGGGATTTTTTGCTTGCTGATATAGATCCAGAACTGCTTGGTCGTTCCCACGTCGATGCCCAATTCCCGAATCTCCGGATAAGGGATATAGATCCGCCGTTTGAATAGAGCTTTGAGCAAAACGCCTTCCTGCGTCAGATATAATACTCCAAAATATTGATACGAAAAGTGGAGAGTGACTACGTAGAGTAGCAACAATATCACAGAGTAGATAATGACTACTTGAAATGAGTCAGAATGTACAACTGCATTCGCGCCCTGCGCATACATAACATCCGAGATATCCGAAATGCATGGTTTATATAACACAAAATACGATACAGTCGTTGTAAAAGCCAAAAAGCTAATAACCAGAACACTCAAGCCGGAAAACAAGTGATATTTTGAGGAGATGGTATCTTTCATAGAATCAACACCTCCTCACTTTCTCGAAAACAGGAGGTTGTACATCCAGGTCAGCGCACCGGCAGAATCGAGCAGTGCAGTGACGTCACCCTGCGCGTTGAGGACGTAGTAGTAGAGCGTCGAGGTCGCGCCGTCGGCCTTGACGCCGGTGTAGGAATACTGCTGGTGGTACAGGCCC
>ENA-OZFX01000709-OZFX01000709.1-human-gut-metagenome-genome-assembly--contig:-NODE-709-length-17954-cov-7.534164_pt1 | contig 17954 bp, 15 predicted proteins | sample MGYA00244651_ERZ653648 | MGnify/ENA primary metagenome ERZ653648 (study PRJEB26926, sample SAMN06164910) | human gut metagenome | biome: ENVO:00009003; feature: ENVO:2100002; material: ENVO:00002003...
ATCTACACGTAAGGAGTCGTCGGCAGCGTCAGATGTGTATAAGAGACAGTGCTCTAACACTATCCTACAGCACTTTTTGCATATTTTCAAGCACAAAACACACTGGAAAATGCAAAAAAATAAAATATAATAAAGTATAGATAAAAGATAAAACAAAGGCAGAGCGAAAGGAGTGCAGGTTTATGGAAACGATCACATTAAAGAAATATAGAGGAAGAGGTAACAACTACCTGATCTTAGATCCGAATAAAAATGACATCCACTTACAGGAGCGTAATATCGAAATGCTCTGTAAGAGAAATTTTGGAAGCAATGCAGTCGGTTTACTGTATGGACCGATCTTAGATGACGGCAAGATCGTAGTGCGGATGTATGACAAGAGCGGAAGAGAAGCAGAGCAGTATGAAGGCGGCATCTGCGTATTTGCAAAATACTTATTAGATGACGGTTACATCAAAGACGATGAGTTCGTACTTGCAGATGAGCAGGGTGGTGTCGAAATGCACTTTTTCAATAAAGATATGGCACATTTTTTAACCGGCGGTATCAAGGAAACAGAGAGCTATACGATTGCTGAGAACTTTTTCTCTTAAGTTTCTGCCAGAACTTGCACGGGATTTCAAAAAGTATTATACTATAATAGATTATGCAGAGGGTAAGTCATCTTACCCTCTTTGATTTGGTGATAGAAGGAGATACTTTTATGGAAAAAATGCTGGATTTAATTACAGGGGAAGTGACTAAGGCATTTATAGCCTGCGGTTACGATGAAAAATATGCAAGAGTGACACTTTCAAACCGCCCGGATCTGTGCGAGTACCAGTGCAACGGTGCATTGGCTGCCGCAAAGGAATACCACTGTGCACCGTTTATGATCTCAGATAAGGTAGCAGAGGAATTAAAGCAGAGCGAGATGTTTGAGTCGGTAGATTCCGTGAAACCGGGATTTTTAAATCTGATCTTATCAAAGGAATATCTTGCATCCTATATGCAGTCTATGCAGAAAGATGAAGAAAGACTTGGATGTGAAAAAGCAAAGAACCCAAAGACGATCATCATTGATTACGGCGGACCGAATGTTGCAAAACCGCTGCATGTCGGACACTTACGTTCTGCAATTATCGGTGAGAGTATCAAACGTATTGGAAAATTTATGGGACATGAGGTAATCGGTGATGTGCATTTAGGTGACTGGGGACTACAGATGGGTCTGATCATTACCGAGCTTAGAGAGCGTAAACCGGAGCTTGTATATTATGATGAGAACTATACCGGAGAATATCCGAAAGAAGCACCGTTTACCATTTCAGAGTTAGAGGAGATCTATCCGACTGCAAGTGCGAAATCCAAAGAGGATGAGGCATATAAAGAGGCAGCCATGAAAGCAACCTCTGAATTACAGGCAGGACGGAGAGGATATCAGGCACTTCTTGCCCATATTTTAAATGTTTCCGTGACAGACTTAAAGAAAAATTACGAAAATCTGAATGTATCTTTTGAACTCTGGAAAGGAGAATCCGATGCCCAGCCATACATTCCGGATATGGTAGAGCAGATGAAAAAAGACGGATTTGCCTATATGAGTGACGGCGCACTGGTAGTAGATGTTGCAAAAGAAGAGGATACAAAAGAAATCCCGCCGTGTATTATCCTAAAATCCGATGGCGCATCTTTGTATACAACAACAGACTTAGCAACTTTGATCATGCGTGAGCAGGACTACCACCCGGATGAGGTTATCTATGTGGTAGACAAGCGTCAGGAACTGCATTTTGTACAGGTATTCCGTTGTGCGAAAAAGACCGGAATTGTACCGGAGGATACCAAATTAGAGTTCTTAGGTTTTGGTACGATGAACGGCAAGGACGGAAAACCGTTTAAGACCCGTGAAGGCGGCGTTATGCGTTTAGAAATGCTGATGAAAAATATCAACGAGAAGATGTACGAAAAGATTACGGAGAACCATACGGTAGACCCGAACGAAGCAGAAAAAACAGCAAAGATCGTAGCACTTTCTGCAATCAAATATGGAGATTTAAGCAATCAGGCATCTAAAGATTACATTTTTGATATTGATCGTTTCACTTCTTTTGAAGGAAATACAGGACCATATATTTTATATACCATCGTGCGTATCAAGTCGATCTTAGCAAAATATGCCGAGGCAGGTAAGAGTGCAAAAGATGCTGTGATACAGCCTGCACATTCCGACAGTGAAAAAGCATTGATGTTAGAGTTATCAAAGTTTAATGCTGTAATGGAAAATGCATATGAGGAGAAAGCACCGCATAAACTCTGTGCATATATCTATGATCTGTCTAACGCATTTAACCATTTTTACCATGAGACAAAGATCATGGCGGAGGAAGATGCAGCGGTACAGGCAGGATATATCCGTCTGTTAGAACTGACAAAATCTGCATTGGAAATCTGCATCGACCTGCTTGGATTTGAAGCACCGGAGAAGATGTAAGCATTAGAGTGGAAACAGGAAAAGAGGGAGAATTTTGAGAGAACAGCTTACAAAGAGCGATGTGAAAAAAATTGAAGAAGAGATTGAATACCGCAGGCTGGTACTTCGCAAGGAGCTCATCGAATCCGTAAAGGAAGCAAGAGCGCAGGGCGATCTGAGTGAAAATTTTGAGTACCATGCAGCGAAAAAGGAAAAGAATAAAAATGAAAGCCGTATCCGGTATTTAGAGAGAATGTTAAAGACGGCAAGCGTCATTTCGGACGAGTCGAAGATGGACGAGGTCGGACTGAACAACAAGGTAACCGTTTATTTTGAGGATGATGACGAGGAAGAGGTCTACAAATTAGTGACCAGTGTACGCGGCAATTCCCTGAAAAATTATATCAGCATTGAATCTCCGATCGGCAAAGCCATCCGCGGAGCCAAAGTTGGTGACCGCGTGTATGTCAAGGTCAATGAGAATGCCGGCTACTATCTGGAGATTCGTGCCATTGAGAAGTCTGATGATGAAGCGGAGGATAGTATTCGGAAGTATTAAATGTGAAAAGCAAAGCAGGAGAGGTATGCGTATCATAGCATCCTCTCCTTTTATCATGTTACCGGTATTTTTTAATACCCAAGTTCCTCCCCGACTAACAGCACTTTAATCCGGTGCGGCGTACCACAGCGTCTGGTAATTACGGTATGGTTACAGATGCACTCAGGAGAAAGACAGTCTGCACAGGTGCCAGTTGTGGCACATGGAGTCTTTTTATTCAAGCGGTTGCAGTTTGGCGGGGAAGCAATGTTGCGAACCCTTGCGATGGCAGCATCGGTATCGGTTGCCACTTTGTTCATTCCACAGATAATGATGACCTGTGACGGGCCGAAAATCAGGGCGGCTACGCGGTTGCCGTTGCCATCAATGTTGACAAGCTCACCGTCTAGGGTGATGGCATTCGTGCTCATGAAATAGGTGTCGCAGGAAAATGCTTTGCGGTAAATATCGCCGACTTCCTCCGGAGTAGAAGCCTTAGAGCGGTCATACAGTGTGATGTCCTCGCGGGCGGTCAAAGCGTCCATGATACCGGATTCAAAAAGTGTCATGGAACCGCCAAAACTTACACTGTCACCGGATGCTACAAGTTCCATTGCTTTTTTGACAGCATCCTCGCAGGTAGGACAGTAGAAGCCGTCCATCTGCCGTTTTTTCAGGTTTGCGATGATGGTGTTTGCCTGATGTTCGTAAAAAGTCTGTTTTGGACTCATAGGGAAACCTCCTCCTTTGAAAAATTGTCTGACAGCATTATAGCATAGCTTGCATTTCATGGCAAAAGAAGGTATGATAAGAAACGTTGACGGAACAAAAGCGTAAAGGAAGTGAATACATGGAGAAGAAAAAGAGTATCTTTTCTTATTATAAACCCTATAAAAAAATCTTTTTTGCAGATATGTTTTTTGCAATTATGGCATCCATCATTACACTGGTGATTCCGCTGGTGGTACGTTATATCACCTCGACTGTGATATATTATGAGACGGATGAGGCATTCCGGGTAATTTTAAAACTGGGTCTGATGATGACCGTTTTGATTTTATTTCAGTGCTATTGCAATTATTTTATAGCAAATTACGGACATGTGATGGGAGCAAAGATTGAGTATGATATGAGAGCAGAGATTTTTGCACATTATCAGAAGCTGCCGTTTTCCTTTTATGACAATCAGAAGGTGGGACAACTGCTGTCACGCATTACCTCGGATTTGTTCGATATTACGGAGCTTTTGCATCATGGGCCGGAAAATGTGGTCATTTCTGCAATGAAGTTTATCGGAGCCTTTGTGATATTATTCACAATCAGTCCGAAACTGACATTTGCTGCATTTGCACTGATACCGTTCATGTTTTTGTATGCGTGGTTTTTTAACCGTAAAATGAAAAAAGCCTTTGCGAGAAACCGCGTGAAGATCGCCGATATCAATGCACAGATCGAGGATAATCTGTCAGGCATCCGTGTAGTAAAATCTTTTGCAAATGAAAACGTGGAAGAAGAAAAATTCAAAGTCGGCAACGATGGATTTTTAGCTGCAAAAAAAGACAGTTACCTCTATATGGGAGGTTATCATTCAGGACTGACGGCATTTATCAATATGATTACCGTGATTGTGCTGGTAACAGGCGGAATCCTGATTACAAAAGCACAGGTCAGCGTAACAGATTTAGTTACATTTTTACTCTATATCAGTATTATGACCGATCCGGTCCGCACGATGATCGACTTTGCGGAGATGTTCCAGAACGGATATTCCGGCTATGAGCGTTTTCAGGAGATATTGGCGATCGAGCCGGATATACAGGACAGTCAGGGCAGCGAAGAGCTGACCGATGTCAAAGGAACGATTGATTTTGAAAATGTGTCTTTTCAGTATGAGGAAAATACAGAAAAGGTACTAAGCCACATAGATCTACATGTGGATGCAGGAGAGTATTTGGCACTGGTAGGCTCTTCCGGAGCAGGAAAAACCACACTCTGCAACCTGATCCCGCGTTTTTATGACGTGACGGGTGGCAGTATCAAAGTGGATGGCAAAGATGTCCGGGATCTGACCTTAAAGAGCCTAAGAGACCATATCGGCATTGTACAGCAGGATGTCTATCTTTTTGTCGGAACGGTCTATGACAATATTGCCTACGGCAGACCAGATGCGACAAGGGAGGAAGTCATAGAGGCAGCAAAAAATGCCAATGCCCATGAGTTTATAATGGCACTGCCGGATGGCTATGACACCGACATCGGACAGCGCGGCGTAAAACTTTCCGGGGGACAGAAACAGCGTCTTTCCATTGCCAGGGTATTTTTAAAGAATCCGCCGATCCTGATCTTTGATGAGGCAACCTCCGCACTCGATAACGAGAGTGAGCGGGTCGTACAGGAATCCTTAGAAAAACTGGCAAAAAACCGTACAACCTTTGTCATTGCACACAGACTTTCGACTATCCGCAATGCGAAAAAGATACTGGTGCTGACCGAGAATGGCATCGAAGAAGAGGGAACCCATACGGAACTGATGAAAAAAGATGGAATTTATGCCGGTCTTTACCGGATGCAGTTTGCCGACGAAGAAGTTTGACAGGCTGTGCTACAATAGTATATAGAAAGAAGGAGACGATAGTATGACAAAAATTGATATTATTTCCGGTTTCTTAGGAGCAGGAAAAACAACATTTATTAAAAAAATGATAGACGAGGTATTCAAGGGAGAAAAGATCGTGCTGATCGAAAACGAATTTGGTGAAGTCGGCATTGACGGTGGATTCTTAAAGGATGCCGGAATTGAGATTACCGAGATGAACAGCGGATGTATCTGCTGCTCCTTAGTCGGAGACTTTGGTAAGAATCTGAACGAAGTGATCGAGAAATTCCATCCGGATCGTATTTTAATCGAGCCGTCCGGTGTTGGAAAACTTTCAGATGTCATGAAATCCGTAATGGATATTGAAAAAGAGCAGGATGTCAAATTAAACGGACTGGTTACAGTCGTCAACGCACTCAAAGCTAGCAAGCAGATGAAAGCATTTGGTGAATTTTTTAACAATCAGATTGAGTATGCGACAACCGTTGTATTGAGCAGAACCCAGAAAGCATCCGAGGCACAGTTAGAACTCTGCGTAAAACAGATACAGGAATTGAATGCAAAAGCAGCAATTATCACAACACCTTGGGATGAAATCAAAGGTGAGCAGATATTAAAAGTCATCGAGGGTCAGGATACCATGGAGGCAGAGCTTTTAGCGGAGGCACATCATCGTGAGGAAGAAGAGCATGAGCATCATCATGACCACGAACATCATCATGAGCATGAGCATGAGCATCATCACGACCATGAACATGAGCATGGCGAGAACTGCACCTGCGGCTGTCATGACCATGACCACGAGCATGGACATCATCATGCCGATGATGTATTTACAAGCTGGGGCAGGGAGACACCTCACAAATACACGAAAGAGGGTATTGAGGACATTTTAAAGAAATTCTGCGATACCGAAGAATATGGTACGATTTTAAGAGCAAAAGGCATGGTTCCGGCAGAGGACGGCACATGGATTTACTTTGATATGGTTCCGGGTGAATATGAGATTCGTGAGGGTGAGCCTGATTATACAGGAAGACTCTGTGTTATCGGAACCGATATTGAGGAGCATCAGTTAGAGCATCTGTTTGAACTGGTATAAAAAAGATAGAGCAAGGGAGGCAGCAGCATGGAGGAAATACCGGTATATCTCTTTACGGGATTTATGGACAGCGGTAAGACATCTTTAATCTTAGAGACATTATTTGAGAACGATTTTACGGAAGAAGACCGTGGACTGATTATTGCCTGCGAGGACGGAGATGTGGAGTATGACGAGGAGAAGTTAGCCGGCATCAATGTAAAACTTGCGACAATCGATGAAGAAGAGGATTTTAATGCAAAGACCTTGCAAACCCTCAATGAGACATATAAACCGCAGGTCATCTTTATCGAATACAACGGAACCTGGGGCATGGATACCTTAAAAGAGACGGAACTGCCAAAGGGCTGGGTGATCGTACAATCTTTAGCGACAGCCGATGCGACCACTTTTGAGATGTATCTGACCAATATGCGGACGATGATTATGGAGCAGTTGTTCGATGCGGATGTAGTTATTTTTAACCGCTGTGATGATGATACACCAAGGGAAAAATTCCGCCGGAGTGTCAAAGCACTGAACCGGAAAGCACAGATCGTCTATGAGAGAAAAGACGGAACCTTAGATGAGCGTGAGATGGAGGACGTTCCATTTGACACCAGTGCGGATTTTATCGAATTATCCGATGCAGATTACGGACTGTGGTACCTCGATGCCATGGACAATCCCAAAAAATATGACGGAAAGACGATCAAGTTCTTAGCCTTAGTCTATAACCCGGACAAAATGAAAAAAGGAGTCTTTGTACCGGGACGTTTTGCAATGACCTGCTGCGTGGAGGATATCACCTTTATCGGATTTAAGTGCAAATATCCGGATTCCGATAAGATACCTCATAAATCCTGGATCGAGATTACGGCAAAAGTCAAAGTGGAATTTGCAAAAGAGTATCGTGGAAAAGGACCGGTCCTTTATCCGGTAGAAATAAAACCGGCGAAAAAGCCGGAAGATGAGCTGGTATATTTCAGTTAATATAGGAGAAAACAGACATGTTTTATGTACTTGAAGCAGTCAATATAGCAGCGATCTTATTAATGCTGTCTATGCTCGTGGTTGTGATCAGACAACAGCCATCCAGAGCACAGATGGCATTTGTGCTATATGACGTATTTACCGTGATTTTTGTAATAGGAGTCCAGTTAGAGCTGATGCATGCAGATACGGTAGGAGAAGCGTTGAGCGGTCTCTGTGTCCAGTATGTCGGACAGGCAGGTTTTTTAATGGCATTATTATGGTTCGCTTCCGAATTTGCCTATTTAAAAATACCCGGCTGGATCTATATCATACAGGCAGCGATCAATACAGTGGTATTAGTCGGTGTGTTTACGGCAGAACACCATCCTTATTTTTACAATTCCATGAAGATCTTAAATGATGGAATGTATCAAAGGATCAATGTCAGCGGCGGGATCATCTGGAAGATGCACTATATCCATATGGCAGCGGTACTTTTGACGATCCAGATCTGCTGTGGTGTGCGTTACAGACAGAGTACGGCAACACAGAAAAAAAGAATCCTTTATATAGCAGCAGGAAACGGAATCTTTGCCTTAGAACTGATATTAAAAGGTTTAGGAGTCTTTGGCAGCTATAATCCGGTAGTGTGTGCCATGACCATTACGATGTTCTGTATGATGATGGCAATGGTAAAATACGGCTACTTCGGTTCCCTGCATGCGGCGGTAGACAATGCGTTTAATCATGGTGACGAAGGACTGCTTGTACTGAGTAATGAAAATACCATTATCTTTGTCAACGCAAGGATGAATGCGATGTATCCGGGCATCCGGGAAGGGGAGCGAATCTCCAAATACCCGGACATCATAGAAGTGTTGAAAAAAGAAGACCATATGTTAGAGTGGGGCGAAGAAATCTATGAGCTTAGAACCGAAAGTATCATAGAGCACGAAGAAAAAAGCGGCATGATGCTCTGGTTCATCAATCAGACACAGCAGTTAAAGCAGATGGAAGAACTGCGGACAGCCAACGAGATCAAACAGAATATCCTGATACAGATCAGCCACAAGCTCCGTACACCGATGAACGCAATGCTTGGAATGAATGAAATGATATTGCGGGAGAGCAAAGAGGAACAGGTGTTAGAGTATGCCAAAGAGACAGAAAAAGCAGGAGAACAGATGCTTGCACTGATCGAAAAGGCAATCTATGAAGCAGAAAAAGCGACAGGCGAAGAAATTTCTGCACACTCGGATGCTCCAAATGGCAGAAGAGCCGATGTGAAAGCCGATATAGATACAACTGCAAATACAGACAGAACAAAACAAATAAGTGACCTAAGTAATAAATGGATACTCGCCGCAGACGATAACACAACCAATCTAAAAGTATTAAAACATCTTTTGAAAAAGACAAATGTACATTTAGAAACCGTTATCGGTGGAGAAGCCGCTATAGAAGCATGCAGAAAAAGAAATTATGATTTAATTTTCTTAGATCACTTAATGCCACAGCCGGACGGCATAGCGACACTGCATCAGATACAGGAGGATACAGCGGGCAGGAACCGCTATACGACCGTGATCGTACTGACGGCAAATGCACTGCCGGGAGCAGAGCAGATGTATTTAAAAGAAGGATTTGCCGATTATATCACAAAGCCCATAAAGCCCAAAGAATTAGAACGACTGTTAGGCAGATATTTAGGCTGGGAGTCTGATGAGCAGGAAGCAAAGACAGTTCCTGAAGGGATTTTCCATGTCTTAGAACAGGGTGAGATCAATGTAACGAACGGTCTGCAGTTTGCGGATGGAGATGTGGAATTTTATCGGAATCTGTTAGAAATGTTCATCAAAGAATACGAAGAAAAAAGAGAAAAAATACATACCACTGATATTGATGAATATTTTATAGCACAGGTACATGGGATCAAGGGAGAAGCCCGCGGCATCGGAGCGGAACGGCTTGGAAATCTGTTTGAAGAATTAGAAGAGACTGCAAAGCAGGGAAACAGCAGACAGGTTGAAGAACTTTTACCAGAAGCCATGCAGGAATGGGAGCGTATTGTTCGTCTCATACAGACGGTACTGTCCTGAATCAGAAAGAGATGAGCAAAACGCCATTCGCAAAAGGTACAGTCAGAAAGTAGCCGTAGGTTTCGCCAAAGAATTTTTGTATTCCTCAATAATACGGACAGTTTCGGATTGTTTACGGATCGGAACCGGGATCAGGGAATTGTCCGACATAATTAAATCCTGATTTAAGAATCCGTCCACGAAATCCAGATTGACTAAATAACTGCGACCGCAGGAAAGAAAGTTTTTCGTATCTGCGAAAGCGTCTGCAAAACGACTTAAGCTTCCGGGTACGGAAAAGGTCTCTTTGCGTGTATGGAAGATCACAGTATGCCGTCCGGTCTCTAAATATAAAATATCAGAAAATGCGATTAAAAGCTCTTTGCCCTTCACGGAGACAGAGAGCTTTTTTTGAGCCGTTTGGATCAAAGCCTCACATCTTTGCATCGCCATCAGAAAATGTTCATGGGTAAAAGGTTTTTGCAGATAATAAAGCGCATGTACCTCATAGCTGTCCATGGCATGCTCGGTAGAAGAGGTAGTAAAGATAATGCCGCTTGTCACCTGCTGCCTGCGGAGCTCCCTGGCGACTTCCATGCCGTCTTTTCCCTCCATATAAATATCTAAGAAAAACAGATCCGGGATTTCCCGGTGTTTCTTCAGATACGAAAACATCTCATCACCGCTTGAAAAAGCAACCGTAGAAAAATCTGCACCAATCTCATTTTCATAAGCAGAAAGATGGTGCATCAGGCGTAGACAATCACTTTTTGAATCATCACAAATGTAGATCAGCATAACAGGCAACCCCCTTTTCTATCACAATCCATATCAGTAAAACATAAAAATAAATCACAAAAAATTTTTATAAATTATAGCATAATCACAAAAAAATGGATAGCCACGAATGACAAATAGGCATTTTTTTTGACAATCAGGCAGATAGCATTGACGTATTGCCGGATATTTTTGATAATAAGACGAATGTATTATAATTCATATAATATAGGTATGAATTTTGTATTGAAACCATTTTATGCCTATATGTGGAGCTTCGTGTTTGGCGTAGATCATACTGCATCAACTCAAATATCAAACACACATACACATAAAGGCATAAATGGTTTCAGACAAAAGTGACGAAATGAAATCACAAGGAGGAACATATGTATAAACCAACCAGACACAGTTACGAAAAAAGAATGAAAAATCAGCGTAGAAAGGCAAAAGCAGGACTTCTGTTAGCAACTACCTTAACAGCAGGGATGGCAGTAAATCCATGTCCGGCAGTTGCCGGATTAGCGTCTTATTTAACCGGAACAGGAAATGTATCCGTGGTACAGGCGGCAGAGACACTCAGCATCAGCAAAGAGAATGTGACGAAGATCAATATCAGCGAACAGACACCGGAAGAGGTTTGGGTGATATGCAGATTAAAATTGTATTAGATACACCGGGAACTTATCTTTTAGAGGGCAGCAATTATATCAATGAGTCCTATATCGATACGCAGATCACAGTTCCGGAAGGCGTAGAAGTCAATATCATCTTAGCAGACGGATTCTCAATCAACAATGATGATGCAAACTATGTTTGGGGTTGTGGTTACGCCAGGTCTACATTAGGAGTCAATCCATTTGTGATCAACGGAACAGCCAATCTCTATATTGACGGCAATGTGGCGATCAGTGGTCAGTCGACACAGACTAATTATTCTGATAAACAATATGTTCGTGGACTGTTTGCTGTCAGTGGAAAACTGCATATCAAAGAGGTCAAAGAAGGAGCGGTGGTTACCTTAGAAAATGATGTCTTTGACAGGACAAAGTGGGAAAGTCAGCTGAGTCTGACACCGGGAATGTTTGATGGAAGCGGAACCGTTATCATAGAGGAAGGAACTTTTGATAGCAAAGAGATTTCTCATGGGGTCAATCTAAATACAACTAATATATCCCTGAGTACAATGGGAGACGATGAGAGCGAAGAAAAGTTTACTACAAGTGTGCAGAATTTTATTATAAACGGTGGAAATTATGGCGTAGTTGAGATATACGAAGCAAAACAAAATAGTAATGATTATCTATATCAGACAAATCTGTTGATCAACAATGCGTCTTTGACAAAGACAGTCTGCAATTCGGATAGAAACGCTTCAATTGAGTATGGAAGCTGCGCTGATGTAAAGGAAAATGAGACAGGAACAGGCTATATCATAACAAATACAAACCATGATTATGGAGCAGCAGATTATAGCTGGAGTGCGGATAAGAGTACCTGTACGGCAAGCAGGGTATGTCAGAAAGATAAGACACATATAGAGACAGAAAAAGCAACCGTAACCTCTGCAGTGACCACGCAGCCGACGTATGAAAAGACAGGAGTCCGTACTTATACGGCAGCCTTTAAAAATGCGGCATTTAGTACACAGACACAGACGGAAACCATTGCAAAGCGGGTAAAACCACAGGAAAATACCCAGGCAAAGACCAGCATCAAAAAGGCATCGGTAAGTGGTATTTCCAATAAGAACTACAATGGAAAATCCCAGAAGCAGTCAATTAAGGTCAAACTGGGCAAAAAGACATTAAAACAGGGAACCGATTATACCGTATCCTATAAAAATAATAAGAATATCGGAAAAGCGACCGTGACCATCAAAGGGAAAGGAAAATACGAAGGAAGCATCAAAAAGACCTTTCAGATTACCGTAGCAAAAGGAAAAACCTATACAGCAGGAAACTTTAAATACAAGATGACAAATGCATCCACAAACGGAAAAGGAACCGTTACCCTTGCTGCAACCAAAAAGTCAAAATCCGATTCAAAGTTTACTTCATGTAAAATAACGGATACCGTAAAGATCGGTGGTAAGACCTTTAAGGTGACAGCGATCGGAGATAACGCATTCAAGGGTTACAAGAAGTTAAAGACCATTACCATTGAGTCTAAAAACATAAAGAGCGTAGGCAAGGATGCAGTTAAGAATATCCATAAAAAAGCAACGATCACAGTACCGAAGAACAAAGTAAAGGAATATAAGAAATTATTTAACAAAAACACTGGATTTACTTCTAAGATGACGATTAAAAAAGCGTAAAATAAAAAGCGTAAAAAATAGCAAGAACCGGGAAAACGGTATCCATAATATTATATGGAGAGGGCCGGGGCAGGGAAAATCTGTCATCGGTCCTCTTATTATAATAAGGAAGTTTGGTAAAAAGTTTGGTTTACATGGAATCACCGTATACGCTATAATAAATGAGGAAAAAAAGGAAAAGAACGGAAATTTTACATAGATGAGGAAGTGGTGGAAATAACGATAAGAACGGTAAGAAAAAGTAAAGACGAGGTGCATTACCCAAGACATGTCAAAGAGCTGTGTCAGATTATGGAAGAGGCGAAAGAGCAGGGACAGCTTCGGGCAGTCATGGAAGAGGAATTTAAAAAGCCGGTGTCTATGACCGGCATCTGGGAGTGCAGAAGTTATTTTCATATGGAAGATGAGAACGGTTATGAGGGTGACACAGTCCTGCTTTCCATCAGAGCGTTACTGGCAACAATGGAAGGAAAGTTAAAAGAGGCACGCTGTTATGCGGATATGTTGTGTGAAGCACCAAAGCCGGATGAAGAGGAACTGACGCGTGAGAAATTTTTTCGTCTGATTTTAGAAATGGTGCTTCCCGATACCACGGACAAACGTTTTTTTCAGATTGTATGTTTTCTGGAACGGATTCATACGAAGCCGATTCAAAGTCTGATACTTTCTGCATGCAGACCAAGCATTCTGGATGGATTTAGGGATTTCACACCCTATGGAAAATATTTAGTCAGCTATAAAGATGAGATTACGAAATCCGTGCAGACATTATATGGCAATAGTGGAAAAGGTGTCTATGAAGTTGCCTTAGCGGAATGGAATTACCAGAACAACAAATGTTTTGATGCATTAGTTTTAGTCACCGGAACAATTCCGCTGTTAGAGTCCGAGCAGGATGTACAGTGCCTGTTTGTAGCGATGGCATTGCAGTTTCGGATACTTCTTGTCAATGGGCAGACGAAGATGGCAGAGCCATATATCAAAAAAATCCGGGAACGCATTCAAAGAAGCGGGCGGGATGAGTTAGAGTCAAGTCTGGATGCATTAGAATGCCGAGCAGCCTTATATGGCGGAAATATGGAGCGTATCGAGGCGTGGTTAGAATATCAGGCACCGGATGAAAATAAAGAACTTTATATGATGGATATGTATGCTTATCTGATCAAGATCCGCTGTTATCTCTTAAATGGAAAGCATATGATGGCAATCGTATTAGCAAAACGTCTGATCAATTTGATCGAGCCGGTCAACAGGTATATGGATCTGTGTGAGTGCTATATGTTATCAGCCATGGCATGTTATAAGGCAAAAGATAACAAGCGTCTGTGCGAGGAGCTGCAAAAGGCATTAGACCTTGCAAAACAGTATGGATATTACCGCCTGTTAGCAGACGAGGGAGCCTGTATGGTAGAAATGTTAAAAATTTATCATAAAGAGGCAGGGGCAGACAGCTTTACGGAAAACGTGCTCGACCTTGCAGGCAGTGTAGCAAGTCATTTTCCGGATTACTTAAAGTCACCGGGAGAGCGTTACGGTGCTTTAACGGAGAGAGAAGCAGAGGTCTTACGCCTGATGGCAAGAGGCATGAGCAATGATATGATCGCAGAGGAATTAGACAAGAAAGTGGGAACCGTAAAATTTCATACGGCAAACATTTTTAAAAAGCTCAAGGTACAAAACCGGCAGCAGGCGGTAGAACGTGGCTATGAGATTGGATTTATAGGATTAGAAAAAGGAGGTACTGATGAGAAGAAAAAGTAAATTTATCATGATTCTGTTCGTATGCATGGTGGCTATGTTAGCCGGATGCGGACAGTCGAAAAAAGAACCGGATGATTATGCAACCAATAATGTGAAGAGTGAAAAGACAGACAGTGCGAAAAAGACATCAGAAGGGATAGCAAAGGACAAGATTAAAGTAGGTGTAGTCCATTTGTCTGACCCGGCAGAGGGCAGCGGTTACACTTATACACATGAACTGGGAATCCAGGGAATGCAGAAGAATCTCGGATTATCAGATGAACAGATCGTAAGAAAGAACAATGTAGATGATACTGATGCGCTGGCAACACAAAAGGCAATACAGGAGTGCATAGACGAAGGCTGCAATATTATCTTCGGTACAAGCTGGGGCTACATGGATGTGATGGAACAGATGGCAGAAGAGTATCCGGACATTTATTTTTGCCATGGAACCGGTTATAAGAGCAACGGAAAAAATTTTACGAACTATTTCGGACGCATCTATCAGGCGAGATACTTAAGCGGGATTGTTGCCGGAATGAATACAAAGACCAATAAGATCGGTTATGTGGCGGCGCAGGATTCCTCGAATTCAGAAGTGACAGGAGGGATTGATGCCTTTGCAATGGGAATCGCATCGGTAAACCCGGATGCAGAAGTATATGTAAAGATCACACATAGCTGGTATGCACCGGAGGCAGAAAAAGCGGCATCCCTGCAGCTTTTAGATATGGGCTGTGATGTTATGGCACAGCATTGCGATACACCGTATCCACAGACAACGGCACAGGATGCAGGAGTCTATGGAATCGGATACAACTCTGATATGCGAAAAGAGACACCGGATGCCTGCCTGTGCAGTGTAATATGGAACTGGAGTGCATATTATACTTCCGAGGTACAGAGTATCATAGATGGTACCTATGATGGAAAGAATTATTATGGTGGTATGGCAGAAGGATTGGTGGACATTACGGACTTGGCAGATTTTTGCGCCGATGGAACACAGGAAAAAGTAGATGAGGCAAGGGCAGAGATTTTATCCGGAAAATGCAATGTCTTTGATGGAAAGATTGAAACCAATACAGGGGATACAATTGGAAAGAAAGGTAAGACACTAGACGATGGTACCATCACGGGAGGTATCAATTGGTACTATAAAAACGTGAAGATTGTAGAGTAGGAGAGATACGGATGGAAAAGACAAATAAAAGACAGATAAGATTTGACTTAAAAAAGAAGATTTTAATGCTTGGGGTTCTTCCGGTCTTAGTATTGGGACTGATGGTTATCTTTATAGCACAAACCATTGTCAGGGATTCTCTGCTAAAAGAGATTAAAGATGCATTGCAGAGTGCGGCAACATCTACGTTTGCAGCGTATGACCAGAATTCAGGGGATTATATTAAGACGGAAAACGGAGAAATATGGAAAGGAAGCTACAATATTTCCAAGTCGGAAAGTCTTGTGGACAGTATCAAAGAAAAGACAGGATTAGAAGTGACTTTTTTCTATGGAAAAGACAGGATCATGACTTCTGCAAAGGATAAAAACGGAGACCGTATCTTAGGTTCTCCGGCGGGAGAGACCATCCAAAAAGAAGTCTTAGAAAAGGGAAAAGAATACTTCAGTGACTCCGTGTCCATAGACGGCACACTTCACTATGGTTACTATGTTCCGGTCTATCAGGGAGACAGCAAAAAACCGGTCGGAATGATTTTTGTGGGAGCAAATAAGGCACAGAAGGATTCCGCGATCAATAAGATTATCAATACCGTGATCTTAGTGGTACTGATTGTAATGTTGCTCTGTATCGCAGTGGCAGCAGTGTTTGCTTTTAATTTTTCAAGAGCATTGAAAAAAGGAATCAATATGGTACAGTCCGTGTCCTCCGGTAATCTGAAAAATGAAATGGATACAAAGTTGATAAAAAGGCAGGATGAACTCGGAGACTTATCAAAGGCGATCAGCAGCCTGCAGGAGGAAATGATCAAAAGTATTGCGAATATTGCAGGAAATGCAGAGGCGGTGCTGATGGCATCCGGAGAACTGGGCGAGACAGCAAGAGAGGCCACAACTTCTATGCGGCAGGTAGAGGGAGCGATTGACAGCATTATGCAAAGTGCGACAACGCAGGCAGAGATTTCCGACAAAGCGGCAAAGAATGTACATAGTATGGGTGAAAAAATTGAGCGGACCACAGAGGAGATGGAACAGATGCAGCAGAATGCAGATGCCATGTCCTGTGCAGAGAAACAGAATGTGGAAACCATCCGGGAACTGCTTGAAAGCAATAAAGAAGTGCAGGAACTGATACAGGAGATCGAAGCACAGACAGCAAAGACAAATGAATCGGTAGTACAGATCAAAGAAGCAACGGAAATCATTGCATCCATTGCTTCACAGACAAACCTGTTAAGTCTCAATGCGAGCATTGAAGCTGCAAGAGCAGGAGAAAGTGGAAAAGGCTTTGCGGTCGTTGCTACAGAAATCCAGCAGTTAGCAAGCAAGTCCAATGAGTCGAGTCAGAATATCTCTGATATTTTACAGCAGCTTACGGAGAACTCTGATCGTGCAGTAGAGACCATGGGAAAAGTTACAACGACGATAGAGGCACAGACCGAACATATCAAAGAGACCGAGACAATGACAGAAGCGGTTATGAAGAGAATTTTAGAATCCATAGAAGGAATGCAGGTAATCGCAGACAGCGTAGAGTATTTAGATGGGGCAAGAAAAGAAATCGTAGAGACCGTGTCAGAACTTTCAGAAATTGCAAAACAGAATGCAGCCACTACGCAGGAAGTATGTACGGCAGCCAATACCGTAACAGAGAATTTTGATATAGTATCCGGCAGTATGGAAGGCTTAAAAAATATTGCGGATGAGTTAGAGGGAAGCATGAAGCATTTTCAGGTGTAACAGATAAAAAGTAAGAGGGAACAATATGTCAAAGAAGATATTACGATACACAGGAACATTTGCAGCAGTGCTCGGTCTGTTCTGGGCACTGCTGATACTTACGTCCCTGATACCAAACGGACAGATCAAAAAGAATCTGCAAAAAAGTGAAGAATTCTATAAGAGTGCGGAGGCATTTTCCTTTGAGCAGGGACAGAAGATGCATACGGTTTCCGATAACTATGATGGAAAGAAATACTACAGAACGTAAAAAGGATTTCAATATCGTGGAGAACGGCATGACCTGCAAAGAGGCCAATCAGGAAGCACACCGCTGCCTGCGCTGTGACCGTTTTGGTTATGGAGTATTTAAAGGAGGACGAGTTGAAGAATGGTAAATATTAAGATAAATGACGTTCCTATCTCCGTTGAAGAGGGAACTACGATTTTAGAAGCCTGCAGAGAGGCAAAAATGATTGTCCCTACTTTATGT
>ENA-OZFX01000710-OZFX01000710.1-human-gut-metagenome-genome-assembly--contig:-NODE-710-length-17943-cov-6.091737_pt1 | contig 17943 bp, 15 predicted proteins | sample MGYA00244651_ERZ653648 | MGnify/ENA primary metagenome ERZ653648 (study PRJEB26926, sample SAMN06164910) | human gut metagenome | biome: ENVO:00009003; feature: ENVO:2100002; material: ENVO:00002003...
GAGATTTCTGCCTGTCTCGTGGGCTCGGAGATGTGTATAAGAGACAGACCCACGATGAACTCGTTGCCCACCGTAAAGCAGGAATAGTCTGCCTTCACGTCCACCTCCCGCCGCGAGGGCTTATCCAAAAGCGACACGACCGTGAACGACTTCGCCCCTCTGCCCCCCAACAGCTCCTTGAGCTTGACGAGCGTATGGCCGCTGTCTACAATGTCCTCGACGAGCAGCACGTCCCGCCCCTCCACGGACGCGGAAAGATCCATCACGATCTTGGGCATGCCCGAAGAGGAAGAGCCCGAGCCGTAGGAAGAGAGCGTCATGAAGTCCATCTGCACGGGCGTCTTCATCGCGCGCACCAGGTCGCAGAAGAAGATGACGCTGCCCTTGAGCACCGAAACGGCGAGCGGCACACTCCCTTCGAAGCGCTCATCCAGCCACGCCGCCGCCTTCTTCACCTGAGCCGCGATGTCTTCCGCCGTAAATAAAATGCGTTCGCAGTCATTGCCTTGTTCCATCATCTGTATTTCACCTCGTATTATGATTTCGTAAATGTGATATGCCCCGCCCGCACCGTTTCTTGCGTGCGTTTGATGCGATCGGAAAGCTCCACGCCCGCGATGCAGAGCACTTCGCTCCCTTCGGCAAGGACGGGCAGCTCCCGCCCCACGCGCGCGGGGATCTTTTTTTCCGTCAGGAATTTTTTTAAGCTCTTTTGATGCCCGCCGCAGGGGAGGAAGGCATCCCCCTCCCGCCGCGTCCGCCACACCGCTCCTTCGGGAACGGCGGCAAGGTCGACTTTCAGTACGCGTCCCTTTTCTATCGGCTGCCCGCCCGTGGTCTGTTCGCCCCGCAAGAAAGGCTGCTCGCCCGCTTCACCCCGGTCGGCCTCATCCTCTCCGAAGTCGCCCTCCCCCACCTCGAGCACGCCCCCGAACGCCTCTTTGCGTCCGAGAAAAAAGGGCAGTTCCTGCGCCTTATCTGCGCCTTCCGCGTCCTTTCTCCCCGGCAGGAAGACGAGGTCCGCTCCCTCGCGGTACACCGTGATGCCGCAGGGGAGCCGCGTGAACCTGCCCGCCTGCGCCGCGGCGAGCTTTTGAAGCTCTTTTAAGTTGTTCTCCGTATAGTCGCGCGTGAGCCCCAGCGCCTTCATCGCCGCAAGGCAGGCGCGGAAGAAGACGGGCTCGGGGAGGTCGGCGGAAACGCGCTTCTCCCCCTCCCCTCTCACTTCGCGCAGGGCGAGCGCCTGCAAAAACGCATCGTCGCGGACGGCGCGCTCCGCAAAGCGGACGAGGTTTTCCTTCGCCCCCAAGACCGCCCGTTCGAGCGCGGGCAGCACCTCGTGGCGGATGCGGTTGCGGGAAAGGGCGACGTCTGCGTTCGTCTCGTCCTCCCGAAAGGGCAGGGCGTTCTCCTTGATATATTCGTCGATGCGCGCCCTCGTGACGCTAAGGAGCGGGCGGAAGAGCCCTTTCTGCGCGGGGAAGACGTCGAGCCCTTGAAGCGACGTGCCGCGAGCAAGGCGGAAGAGCACGGTCTCCGCGTAGTCGTCGCGGTGATGGGCGGTGAGCACGGCGTCCGCGCCCCCGTCGAGCATCTTCTGATAGCATTCGCGGCGGAAGAGGCGCCCCTCCTCTTCGAGGTTGCGCCCGCTCTGTTTGGCTCTTGCGGGTACGTCCGCGCGGAACACCGTGAGCGGCACCCCCCACGCCTTGCAGAGCTCTTCCACAAAGGCGACGTCCGCCTCTGCCGAGGGGCGGATGCCGTGGCAGCAGGTGAGCGCCGAAAGCGAAATGTGCGCTTCCTCCGCGTTTTTATGAAGATAATGAAGAAGGGCGACGGAATCTCTGCCGCCCGAGACGGCGACCGCAAGGGAAAGTCCCCGATAGGGCGCGAGGAAAAAGAGCTCCATGAAAAGAGTATAGCATGAACGGCGGCAAAATGCAACGGACGCAGAGAAATTAAAAAAATAATTTCGGAAATTTACCGAAAAAGGGTTGACAAAAGCGCGTTCTTCGTTTAGAATATAAAAGCTATTCGTGTGACGGATAGGACATCGCGGGGTGGAGCAGCCAGGTAGCTCGTCGGGCTCATAACCCGAAGGCCGCAAGTTCGAATCTTGCCCCCGCAACCATTTATGGCGATGTAGCTTAGTTGGTTAGAGCGATCGGTTCATACCCGATAGGTCAGCGGTTCGACTCCACTCATCGCTACCACAGCAAAAACTCGGCACCGCCGGTTTTTCATAAAGGCCCGTTGGTCAAGCGGTTAAGACATCACCCTTTCACGGTGGTAACATGGGTTCGATTCCCGTACGGGTCACCAAAAACAGGGGTTTTTCGCACGAAAAACCCCTGTTTTTTTGCTCTTAAATGCCTTTTTTGCCTTCCTTCCCCCAAATTTACCCCCAAAAAATAAAAGGCTCAAAAGAGCCTTTTTACAATGTTGATGTAACTCGAAGCAACTCTGGCTCCGTAGATCCAGGTTTAGGAGTCATAGACATCAGCCCGTCAACATGCTCCAGCAAACTTGGCTTGACAGACTGCCACATCGGATCCAAAATAAAATCGATCCCTTCTCTACGTGCGTGTTTTGCAGCGGGGACAAAGTCACTATCTCCCGCGATCAACACCATCCTATCTACTTGTCTTTTGTATGCCATGGATAAAATATCGAGCCCTATCCGCATATCAACGCCTTTTTGCGTGATGTTAAGCGAAAAATCTGATTGTGATAAATCTTCTACCTTAATTTCTCCAAGACACAATTTTTTAGTAGTTTCCGCAGAAAGAATATACCCGAGATCACTTTCCAGCAATTCTCCCCGACGGATTGCGACTTTTCGTTTTGTCATCAACTCTTTGAAAAAAGTATTGTTCCACTCATACGTTGGCTCTTTTTTCAGATCGATCGTTCGCTTCAATAAAGGATGATAAACCTTTTTTTCGGATGGAGGACAATCGTAATAGAAAATTCTGTATAGCTCGTTCCCATCCCGTTCTTTAGGCCCGTTGATGTGTCTGTAGCAATATGTAATTAACTCGCTGGCACGATCCTGCGGGCTCTTGTCACCAAATAATCGTTTGGCTCGTTTTTTATAAAATCCTCCATCAACCAAAACTGCGATCTTCCTCATTTGTTCCTCCAAATCATAAAAGGAAAGCCCTTGGTCTCGAAGCCTCCCCAATCTTGGGAAATCTACTACCAAGGGCTAAATAACGTAACTGGGCAGCTACGCTATTATTATACGTAAATATTCCAGATTGTCAACACTTACACGCCAAAAAAATTGCTTTGAACGAAAAAATTTTTCGGATAAGCCATTTTTTGTTATAATTTTTTGCACTATGTTTAAACAACGGAAGCGACATCCCCCGGCCCTCCTTTTCTATCCGCTTGCGCGGCGTGCCGCGCAGGGCGCGTTGGGCGCTCCGAGATCAAGCCGCAAGCAGGCGGAGAGCGAGGAGATGACAGGGCCCGCGCTTGCGGCTTCCGCTCCACCCTCAGGCGCTTGCGCCCGATCCGATGACGGCGCGGAGCGCGACCTATCTCTGCGCGCTGCAGGCGCGCCACCGGGCGGCAAGGGCTCACCCCGGAGCCCGCGCCGCCTACTTAGTATATAAGAGAGTGTATTATAACTATAGGATAGTTACTGGGGTACTTTTGACACCGCGGCGGGGTACTCATGGCACCGACAAAGTATGATTTTTACCCAAGCGGCGTAAATGCACAGCGCCCGCGAAAAACAGCGGGGAGGGTACCCCGCTAAATTGTTTGATTTTCAGTTCGTCCTATCCTACTTGCCGCTTACTTCTGCGGGCTGTAACAGCCGCACGGACTGCCGCCCGGGAGATAGCCCGTATCCCGGCACAGCGGGCAACTGTAGTGCGGCTTGAGATCGTCTGCAGATACGCCCAGCGCCTGCATCCTGGCCGCCTTTTGGGCCTGCAGTTCGGCCGCCTCCCGGCGGAGGCGCGCGACGTCGGCGGGGCTGTAAAGCTCCGCTTTGGCGATCTCGATGTCAAGTTTTCGCCGCCTGCGCTCGGCATGGGCATAGGCCGCATCCTGCATGATGCGGCGGAGATAGCTTTCTGCGCGGCTCTCTGCGGCCTCTCTGCGCGCCGCGTAGACGCGCTCACGCTCCGTCCTGGCATCCGCGGCGAGCTCCGCGTCCGTGCGCCTGTCCTGCGCCCTGCGAGCCCTCCTGGAGGCGCGCTCGAGCTCACGGACGATGCGTCCGTTGAGGCGGTATGTACTGCGCTTGTGACCGTTTACACCGCGATCTTCCTGCGGGCGCACGATGAGCCCCGCGCCCAACAGATTGCGGACGGCCTTTTTGACCGTCTTGTCGCTGCGGCCGAGGATGCCCGCCCATGAGCGCGCGCTGCCGCTGCACGTCCCGCCCGTCTTGCCGGACGTGCAGTGCGTCCAAATGAGGGACAGGACATCGATCTCGGATTTTAAGAGACGGCGCGCGACGATCTTCCCGCCCTTTGTGCGGATCTCAAACGACGTCTCGAGCATCCAGCGCTCGGTGCGCAAAAAGCGGCGTTGGCCGTCCGGCAGCTTGATAAATTTGTAGGCAGCGCCCGTCTTGCGCTTATCCTGGGAGATGATGCCACGCTCTTTAAGGCTACGGATGCTGCGCGCGACGGTCGAGCGGGAGACACCCAGCTCGGCTCTCGGACGTTTTCCATTTCAATCCACGCACCCCTTGCGGGGTGCGACATATCGTTTCTGTCCCTCCAAAAACGTCAGCTTTATTTCAATCCACGCACCCCTTGCGGGGTGCGACCGATGCCTCATTTACTCATAGCAGGAACGACCGGATTTCAATCCACGCGCCCCTTGCGGGGTGCGACGATACGGCGACTGTCCTCTTTGCGGCGCATTCCAATTTCAATCCACGCGCCCCTTGCGGGGTGCGACATCAATTTTCCCTTTCACGCGGTCTTCGTTCACATTTCAATCCACGCGCCCCTTGCGGGGTGCGACAGAAAACTTCTCCGTCTGTTCGCTCGATAAGTTATTTCAATCCACGCACCCCTTGCGGGGTGCGACCAACGGCAGAAACCGAGGAGGTGCAGACCAATGATTTCAATCCACGCACCCCTTGCGGGGTGCGACGCGCGTGTGGGATGACCCTGCCCTCCGCAAGTATATTTCAATCCACGCACCCCTTGCGGGGTGCGACGCGGCAATCGTCTACAACGACAAGACGCTCACCATTTCAATCCACGCACCCCTTGCGGGGTGCGACGGCATCGGCTAAGTCGGTGCAGAAAATCAGAAGATTTCAATCCACGCACCCCTTGCGGGGTGCGACAAGGCGTCAATGTCGCTCTGCGCGCGTCGCTTGTTATTTCAATCCACGCACCCCTTGCGGGGTGCGACTGGGCTGTTGCCATGTTTGCTGCGTCGACGGCATATTTCAATCCACGCACCCCTTGCGGGGTGCGACCAATTCTGCCAATTTCGCATGCCTGCGGCACACGATTTCAATCCACGCACCCCTTGCGGGGTGCGACTACGGTGCTCGTCTCGGACGCCTCGACCGCCGATATTTCAATCCACGCACCCCTTGCGGGGTGCGACTTTGCGGAAACGCAGAGGGAAATTATTGTAGACGATTTCAATCCACGCACCCCTTGCGGGGTGCGACACGCCGCGCTTATTCCCGCGCTCATCGAAGAAGTCATTTCAATCCACGCACCCCTTGCGGGGTGCGACGCGCATCTTCAAATCCCTCGATGCCTCCCGCCACATTTCAATCCACGCACCCCTTGCGGGGTGCGACTGCGTTGCCATGTGCGTGATAGGCTTATCGCCAATTTCAATCCACGCACCCCTTGCGGGGTGCGACTTTTTGCTTTTACGCGTGGTCAATCGCGGGAACCATTTCAATCCACGCACCCCTTGCGGGGTGCGACGGTTCATCTTTTTATCTCTCCTTTATATTCTTGAATTTCAATCCACGCACCCCTTGCGGGGTGCGACTCGTAAATCTTATTTCTCGGCGCGCAAGGGTTCATTTCAATCCACGCACCCCTTGCGGGGTGCGACGTCGTCGCGGTTCGCATTGTCGCCGTGGATGCCGATTTCAATCCACGCACCCCTTGCGGGGTGCGACGTGAAAAAAAAATGACCCTCGTGCAGATTGCAGAAATTTCAATCCACGCACCCCTTGCGGGGTGCGACTGCATCTCCCGCTGGATGGCGCGCCACCGCTTCCCATTTCAATCCACGCACCCCTTGCGGGGTGCGACTTATATTTTTGTCATCTAAACTTATGTTCGCAAACATTTCAATCCACGCACCCCTTGCGGGGTGCGACCCGCGCCGAACACCTTCGCGAAGCCATGCGCGTCATTTCAATCCACGCCCCCCTTGCGGGGTGCGACCGTATGGCGTGCCGTCAATCAATTCGCCAAATGATTTCAATCCACGCACCCCTTGCGGGGTGCGACGCGGGTATTTCGTTAGTTCCAAACAAATTGAACATTTCAATCCACGCACCCCTTGCGGGGTGCGACTTTCGTCGTCATTTATCGGGGTCCCCATACCGATATTTCAATCCACGCACCCCTTGCGGGGTGCGACGCGCGCCAAGGTATAGATATACGCCCCGCGCACAATTTCAATCCACGCACCCCTTGCGGGGTGCGACTGCCCGCCCGTGACCTTATCAAACACCAAGGAAAATTTCAATCCACGCACCCCTTGCGGGGTGCGACCCTTTGGGCTTGCCAATAGCGCGTTCATAATTGCATTTCAATCCACGCACCCCTTGCGGGGTGCGACCGCAGTTTGCGGCGGAGATAGCCGCCATGCGCGACATTTCAATCCACGCACCCCTTGCGGGGTGCGACCCCCGCGTTGGACGCGGCGGCGGAAGTATCCGATATTTCAATCCACGCACCCCTTGCGGGGTGCGACGCGCCGACGCCATCAAAGGCGCGCTGGATGAAAAATTTCAATCCACGCACCCCTTGCGGGGTGCGACCCGCCGTCTTGTCAAACGCGGAGAACCTGTCTCTATTTCAATCCACGCACCCCTTGCGGGGTGCGACCTACAACGACAAGACGTTGACGGCGTCCATCCAAATTTCAATCCACGCACCCCTTGCGGGGTGCGACTATCCTCCGTAGAGAAGGACACAGGCGCCATAATATTTCAATCCACGCACCCCTTGCGGGGTGCGACCCGCCGTCTTGTCAAACGCGGAGAACCTGTCTCTATTTCAATCCACGCACCCCTTGCGGGGTGCGACCGGGCCCGTCGCAAGGGCAGCTCGATCCTGTCAAAATTTCAATCCACGCACCCCTTGCGGGGTGCGACTCGCCGCACCAGGGCGTATTTTTCTCCGCAAAAAATTTCAATCCACGCACCCCTTGCGGGGTGCGACGTCGACCACTGGAGGGATACTGATGGACGTAAAAATTTCAATCCACGCACCCCTTGCGGGGTGCGACAACTCCGCTTTGCTCATTACGCCCATGGAAACGTCATTTCAATCCACGCACCCCTTGCGGGGTGCGACCGCTTGCAAGGTGTATTTTGTCCTTGCAACGTTCATTTCAATCCACGCACCCCTTGCGGGGTGCGACAGGCGGGCTTCGGCGGCGGCGCGGTCTGTAAACCATTTCAATCCACGCACCCCTTGCGGGGTGCGACTCGGTAAAGAAAGGGCTGTCAATATTTTGCCACACATTTCAATCCACGCACCCCTTGCGGGGTGCGACTCTATATCTTGTGCCAAACAGAGATTCGCACCGCCAACAAAGGGCGGACTCATTAAAAAATAAATATTATCAGTTCAAAACAAACAAATATGCGTTCTGAACCGGCAACTTTTCCCCGCGAACCGCCTGCACTTTCCGCATCGGCCGAGGTTCGCGGAACATCCCTACCCTCCTCTCAAAACAGCAGTACGCCTTCGCTATCATACTTCTGCTCCACTCCAAATTGCTCGATGCGTCTCCTCCAGTTGTTGCCAAGATAGTAAAACCTCAGATTATCCGTTTCGGAGTCGATCAACTTGATCAGCCTATCTTTCAGCAATATGAACTTCCCGTATTCCAAATTGATCTCGAAAACGGAATTTTGCACCCGCTGCCCAAAATTGACGCACTCTTTGGCAACTCGGCGAAGCCGCGTCCGCCCCGCAGAAGTCTGCGTATTGACATCGTAAGTAATGAGTACAAACATTTACTCCACCTTAAGTGCCGGGTAATATGAAAGTTCCCCGCGCACAAACTTTGCAAGCAGATTGGCCTGAACATAGGGGAAGAGCCCGAACTGCACCTTTTCTTTGAGGAACGGATGGAACAGCACCTCCCGCTTTTTATTCTGCCAAAGCGTGATCACCTTTTTCCTGCCCTCCTCATTGAGCAAGACAGCCCCGCCGACCTGTTCTTCAAAGTCCTCTTTCTGAATGATCTTCAGATTGACCGCACCGATGACGAGACGCTCGACGGAAGAACGAAATTCTTCCATGAGATCGGACGCCAGCGAAGCCCTTCCCGGACGCAATGTATGAAATACACCGATATAAGGATCGAGCCCGACGCACTCCAATGCTGAGGCAATGTCGTTCGTGCAGACCGTATAAAGAAAGGACAGCACGGCATTCGTCCGATCGAGCGGAGGTCGCTTCGACCTGGCAAACAGCCGAAACGTCTCCCGCTGCTGCACGAACAGACGGTCAAAGACGGAAAAGTATGCTTTAGCGCTTTCCCCTTCCAAGCCACGAAGGACATCGGGAACCTCCTCCCCGGAAATGCGCTCCAAGTTGGCCGACAAGACCTCCGCACAATGCGTCAGGGCACCATCCGCATCCGTTTCGGGGTGATCCCTGCGGCTGCGAAGCAAAAGGCTTCGGGTATTTTTCAGCTTCGCGGAAAGGATCGCCCGAATGAGCCCGACCTGCATCTCCGCATCGCCGAACTTCTCCAGCTGCTGCTTCCGGAGGAAAACATTTCCCTTTGTTTCACCCGTCACGCGGGCAAGGAATCTCCCCGAAGGAGAGAGGAAGCACAGCCCGATGTTCTCTTTGGCGCATTTTCCCATCAAAGCCGGGCTGCACCCCGGATAGTTAAAACAAAAGATGCTCTCCAGATTGGTAAACGGCAGACGGACAAGCTCTTTCCCCCCTTCCGTCAGAACGACATTCTCCCCATCCAGAGAAAGATACCCTTCTTCCCGCGTCACATAGAGCGTATTCAACAATTTTCGCATCATTCTCCTCCGGCTTTGGGAAGGCAGATGTCCTTCATGGAACAGCCGCTGCAAAGCGCGCTCTTTTGCGGCGAAGGGATACGCCCTTCCCGACGGCAGTCCCCGATCGAACGCAAGATCTCGGCAAGCGATATGCTGTCTTCCTCTTCAAATCGGATCCATGCGCGCTTACGGGTATCGGCATAATAGAAGCAAGCGGAGCACTCCGCGCCGAACACGCGGTCCGCACATATCTTTTGTGCCAGGAGCTGCATCCGATCGGCAAACAGCGCGTGTTCGCTGCGCGGCACGGAGGGTTTATATTCTATGACCGTCAGTGCAAAACGTTCCTGATACTTTGGAATGAAAACGCCATGGTCAGATGGTTTCAATTCCAAAGCATCCAAAACGCCGAACAAACCCCACTCGTCGTCATAGACCTGCACGGACCGTTCGACGATGCTGCCGCGAAGCGCTGTCGACTTCCCTCCGTCCACCCGTTCATGGACTATCTTCGCTCTGTTGACAAAGGCGTTTTCGCTCCAATCACAGCCAATATGGATGAGACCCCAGCGATGCGGACAGTAGGCAAAATGCTGCACTTCCCTGATCGACACCGCCTCTTCCGACGAAGCCGCATCCGACATAACAAGCTCAGAGCTTTTCAAACAATTCAACCCCTTGGGGAAGATCCCGGTCAATACAGACCTCATAGTCCTGCCAGCTCCGCGCAACTTCCACGCCCTCTTTGCGGCGAACGCTCACCCTGTCAAACAGCTCTGCAGAGGGCGCATTGCCGAGCAGGCTCTCGTGACGGAACACGATGAGCTTTCGCATACACATCTTACCGCGTGCGGCGCTGTGGTCGTGTTCGAACATCTGTAAAATCGCCGTCCAGAGCTTTTCAAGATCTTCTTCGGAAAACCCCGTCTTCTGCGCGAGCATGGCAGAAACATATCCCTCGGCGCGATACAGCCCGTAGGGGATAAAATTCTTTTTCCCCATCTCCGTCTCTTTATTCGCCTTATCGCTCTCCGTCGTCACGGCCTGACGGGTGATGGTGATCTCCTGCGGCAGAACGGGATCGACGCTCCTTGCAAAGTTGATCTGAACGGGGCCGCGCACGATGCCACATGGATCGTCACCTGTACTCATGACTGCGCCAAACGTGCGGACGTCAAAATAATTCTTACAGATATACTCCCGTGCGGTACGAACGCTGTCTGCATTTTTCCCCTTTTCTTTTGTCTTGAGCCCGCAGGCTTCATAGGCTTCGGTAAACTTCGTGTTGAGCGCCCTGTCCGTCTTGATGAGGATATTGCAGCCCGCCTCCCCCTCGTACGCGACTTCGACAAAGTTGCGAATCTTGCGCTTGAGGCAGACATCGGTGACGATGCCGATGCTCGTTTCGGCATCCACGCGGGGCATATTGCCCGCATCCGGATCGCCGTTGGGGTTGCCGTTCTCACAATCAAAGAGCATCACAAATTCATAGCGGTTTGTAAGAGGTGTCATTGTTTCTCGTCTCCTTTTTCTTTCTTTTCGTATAATTTTTGTTTTTGCTGATAGTAACCGAGGATGAACATCCCCTGCTGCTGCGTATCGCACGCCTTCGGGAAGCCTTCCGTTTTCGCCAAGATCTCCTGGATGAGCCTATCTTTATAGATGCGGTTGCCGTCGTCAAGCTTGGCAAGATGAGGCTGCGCGAGCTTCAGAAGGCGCGGAAACACCAGATAGGGCGTCGCACAGGCAGACGCAAAGTACTTATCCTTGATGGTCGCATTGAGATCGCCGAGCGCCTCTGTTTGGACTTTTTCCAACACGGCGAACAATCTTCCCAGATTGTAAGCGGTATCGGTACTATTTTCTTGCAACATATTGTATTCTCCCTCCGAAATAATATTTTTTCTTCTCAAACAACCCTTGATGATGCGAGCCCGCGTCGAACTGACAGCGACAAACTTCTTTTTTTCATCATCATGATCGGTTTTACATCGCCGAATTACCATCGTCAGCATGGACTGCGGATAGGGCGCTCCCTTGATGACGGCAAGGAGCAGTTTCGCCTGCAGGGCGGGATCAACGGCATCATTCGTAAGCGGCGACTGCAGCGCCCTGTCGATCACCCACAAAGAAAGCCGCTTATCCTCGGGCGAAAAGCTCATATCTCGGCAATGTTTTGCCACATTCATCATCAGTTTGCCGAAGGAGTTTCGTTCAAAGATCTTGACCGCAAGACGGCTTGAATTGGGCTTTAATCCCAGAACATAAAACGGCGTCGAGAGATCGATCGCGGAAAGATCGGACGCCTTTCCCTCCGCAAGACGCTGAAAGACAGCTTTGAGATCTTCGTCCGAAAGCCCCTCCTTGGAAGGAAATACGGCAAAGGAGAACGCATCGAGATAGGGGTCTTCCTCGCCCGCCGTGTTCGCCCAGAAGAGGATAGTCATATCATCGAGGATCTGCCTGTGCTTGGGCGAGGACGCGAGAAAGTTCAGCGCCTTGGTGTATTTCTTCATGCTCTCGACGGAAATACTGCTGTTGTAGGACTGCTCTCTGCCATACGATCCGAACGCCGTATTGTTGAAACAGACAAGGCTCACCCCCGTTGCAAGGCCGCCCTTGATCCCCGAAATGCTGTCATGCAGCCGAGCCAGCGGCCCTGTCTGCCCGCTGACCGCGCACTGCCCGACCACGACATCATTTTCCTCCTCTTCCGAAGCACGAAGAGAGTGCTCCCACTTTTCACGGACGGACGGCAAAGAGTTGAGCGGCTGCGTCTCGGCCCCGTGGAGCGTGATCACAAATTTTGCCCCCTGATAGGCCTTCCCGAGCGCCGTAAGAAATGTATTCTGCGTCTCCCGTTCGGGCTGCCAGCTTCGAAGAAACGTTCGGTAGGCAGCGACGAGCGGATCGGAAAGCCCCTCCAAAAAGGCGAGGTTCACTTCACGGCACTTTCCAAACGCCTCGATCGCTCTCTTTCCCGCGACGAGCATCTGCGCGTCCTTGTCCCATTCCAACCCGAAGAGATATTTTTCACGGTGATCGATGGTCTCCGCCGCGATTCCCGGTACGGAATTGCGAAAGGGAAAGAGTTCGTCTCTTCCGACAGTCTTGACCTTCTTCCCGACGATCACCTCCCTCGTATAGGGCAGGATATCGGCGATGCTTCCGTCCGCATACAAGACGAGATTCCAGCCGATATTGGAAACAATGGAATATCCGTCCGGCGGAAGGTCGCTCTTCGGACGCCTGCGGAGAAGATCATAATATTCACACAGAGCCCTCAGCATAAGAGCTCCTTTGCGTATACCCCGACGTCGATCACGCCGTCACGCATCTTCGGGCGATAAAACCGCGGTTCCGCACGGTCGGTGGAACGTCCCTCCGCATCCTTCTGATAGACGAGCTCGTACAGCATATACCCGAGATCGGTCTCGCCCCGAAGTTCGCTCTGCGGCAATGTTTCTGCAAGCGCGACGTCGGCGGGAAATTCACGGCAGCCCAGGCAGGGCTTGTGATAGAACTGCCCCTTTCTGAGACGGCGCAGTAAGATGTTGTAGCACTTTTCCTCCGTCATATCGGGCTCCGCTTCCTCCGTCAAGACAAAGTGGAATTCCACCCCGTACTCGACATCTTTCAGGAGCAAAGCGGCACGCTGCGTCCGTTGGTCGGAACTATAAATGCTGCCTTCGGCTCTGCCCTGCATCCTTCCTTTGACAAATTGCAGCGAGAGCTTTTCCGAAAGTTCATTGCGGCGGATGTTGACAAAATCGATGGGCCGATACACGACGATCTTGTCGATCACATACCGCACTCCGGGATGCCAATAGACTGCCGAGATCAATCCGACGAGCGCACTCGGCGTCGGCACATCGTAACTGACGCGCTCGACTTTCATCTCCGGCCGCGAAAACAACGCATAGTCCCCGCGGATCAAGATCTTAAATCCGTACATGATTCCTCCTTTTTTATACTACGATATCGCAAGACGCATCCGACCGGATCCCGGTCTCCTCGTCATAATACCCGAAATGAGTCAAAAACCAAAGTCCGTTTTCCTCTTTCAGAACGCCCTGATCAAACAATTCGGAAAATTCCCGCCTTCGCAGAGAGACGGCATAGGCCTGAAGGCGGCGCTTTGCCGCCCTTCCGCCCGCAGCAAGGCTTTCTATGATCGCTTTTTCCGCTTCGTCATCGGGATACACGATGACGACTCCGACGCTGTCGTCGTCGATGAACTGAAAATCACGCGCGCAGCTTTCGAACAGAAAACCGTTCTCCGTGATATATCTGCGGAAATTGTAAGTGTCCCGCTCCTGCTTTTCATATTCAAAGAGCCGATCGAAATAGACACGGATGCCATCCGTATCCGTCAAAGCATACTCCTCTCCGATCTGCCGCGAAAAGTACTGCCGCACTTCCATGTGCTTATCTCTTGTGACGAGTTCCGCATCGTCGAGATCGAAGCTGAACGCCGTGCAATCCTTCGCATCACGACTCCCGTTTCGGTTGCAGCGGCCCGCTGTCTGCAGCAGATTGTCGAGTCCCGCACGCTCACGAAACACCCGCTCGAAATCAAGATCGACCCCGGCTTCGATGAGTGAAGTCGAAACAAGCACAAATCTCCTGTTCTTGAAAAGCGCCTGTTTCACGTTTTCGATGACCCGCGCCCGGTCGCGCTTCGTCATATAGGTCGAGAGATGATATTTCTCCCCGGGAAGCCGCTCATAAAGTGCACGCGCCGCACGCCGCGTATTGACGACGATGAGCGAAGAATTCGCCTCCGCGGCAAGGGTGAGCAATTTTTCCGTTGAAATGACGCCGAGGTCCTCGATCTTGCAGCGTTCAAATACCGAAAAGCACGTTTTATCGCGAATAAGCTCGCATTGCCTGATGCCGCCGCATCCGAACAGTTCCATCCATTTTTGATGATCGGGCATCGTCGCCGTCAAAAAGAGCGCTCTGCACGAATACTGCGTCACGAGAAGTTTGACCGCTTCCAAGCATGGTTGATAAAACAGGGAAGGAAACATATGCACTTCGTCGAACACAAGCACGCTCTCTGCAATGTTGTGGAGCTTCCGCGCCTGAGACGGCCGGTTGCCATAGATCGATTCAAAAAACTGAACATTCGTCGTCACGATGACGGGCGCATCCCAATTTTCCGCCGCATGTCTCAGCTTTTCCCTTGTCGACGCCTCTCCGATGCCGTCATAGTCAAAATTGCAGTGATGCTCCAGAACAGCCTCTTCCCCGAACAGATCGCGGAACACTTCGGCATTCTGTTCAATGATGCTTGTATAGGGAATGATGTAGATGATGCGCTTTAACCCAAGCCGGACTGCCTGCTCTAAGGCAAAATACATACTTGCAAGCGTCTTCCCGCTCCCCGTCGGCATATTCATGAGATAGAGCTCGGCATCCTCCTCCCGATGGGAGAGCGCCTGCTCCAAAAGACTGCGCCGCGCACGGGCGACGGGCGTATCATTGGAAAACGCCGCAATCTTCTCCTCGATCTGTTTCAGGCAGAGACGAAGATCTGCGGACGGCGTTTGCCGCGCTCCGCTGCAAAAACGTTCGGTATCAAGAAAATCCGCATCCACCAGCGAAGAAAACATCATGCGGATCCAAAACGCAAACTCTTTTCGCATTGCTTCCAGATCGGCAGACAGCGCGATCCGAAAAGGCGGCTTTGTGAGCGGGCTCGGCGAAAGCTCATCCCGATAAGCGGAATAGTCCTGCATTTTTCGCTTTTTACGAGCCCAAAGCGTCGTCTCATCAGGAGGATCGAGCTTTGTTCCGACGTCGGGAAGTCCCCCGTGATGCCCTGCAATGCAGTAATCTGCTCCGAAAAGACGGTATTTTTCACTTTCCACTGCCCCGCAGATGGAATGCTCCACCTGAAGCGCACGCTCACCGCGGATACGTCTTTGAAAATCTTCCTGATACTTCCCGACATCGTGCAGAAGACCGAGATCGCGGGCATACGCTTCTTCGCACCATAATGAGGAAAACCGAGCGCACAGCTTTGCCACCCCTTCCGCGTGTTCAAAAATGGTTTGCCATTGATCTTCCGATGCGACCTCTTTGGAATGCGCAAAATATGTCATTCTCCGTCTCCTTTGCTTTTCTGCTGCCATTATATCATAACAATCTGGCACCCGTATGCCACTTTCTCAAAAAAACTATTCATTTCGAAAAAAAATATATGATGTGGGATCGTACCTGCGGACTTCAAATCGATCACCGACTTTTATTCCATAAAATCGTTGCCGGAACACGGCTTTTTTAGCAATTATCGCATTTCGCAAAACTTGATCGTTTATTTCATATTGTATCAAAAAAAGCACAAGAAGTCAATATGTATGCAACATTTCGGACTCACTCCGATCAGTCTTTCTCCCCCCGATACGACCAATCGATCGCATGCAAAAAAGCCCGCCGGAGCGGGCTTTTTGCATATCGCAAACTTACTTGCGAGGGTCCTTGATATTCGCCTGCGTTAGTATATGTGGTTGCGGGAGCGATCTGCACGCGAAGCGTTTTCACTCTTATTTTATATGGGCGCACAGTGCAGATCCCCATACCTATTCATCGGTCTCTTCGTAATAATACGAATAGTCTATGCCCTTTAGAAAGAGTTCCCTATCGTCGATCTGCGGCGTCTGAGCGTTTTTGATGAGTGCAAAAATATGCGACGCGTCCACAGGACTTTCCTTCATCGCCTGCAAATATTCGCGCTTATTTATCTTGCTCCAATCGGTGCAGGTGTGCAGGTTCTTTTTCAAAATTAAATCGAGCCAGATGCGCGTCGCCCTGCCGTTCCCTTCCATGAACGGATGGGCGATGTTCATCTCCACATACTTTTTGACGATATGCTCGATGGTATCTTCGGGCATTTTCTCGATGAGCGCAAGGTTTTCATTAAGATACATCGCAGGAGCAAAGGCGAACCCGCCCTTGGCGATATTCAGCCCCCTTATTTTCCCTGCGAAATCGTAAAGACCGCCGAAGAGATAGGAATGGATCTGCTGCAAGCCCTTTACCGTACCCACTTCAATGTCGTTTATCAGCCCGCTTTCAAACAGCTCGTACGCCTTCTGCTTGCTTTTTTCGTCGATGGAAGTGCCCATCCCCTTCAGCCACTTGTCGAATACGAGCGACTTTTTGCTCGGGATGACGGCAATGACGGTATTGACCCCCTCTTCGTCCACAACGTCGGTCAGATACTGTTTGCCGTCCTTTGCAGTCAGTTTGAGTTGTTTACAAATTGTAATCAACTGATGGTTGCGGCGCTTTATCTGCGCCCAATACACACGGGGGTTTTTGCTCTTTGTGAGCGCTTCGGCGATGTCGGCAGCACAAAACCACCATTTGGAAGTTTGCTCCTCCCAAACGGCACGCACGGGAATATCTTCAAAAAAACGGATCGAAGTCTTTACCATCGCTTTACAACCGCCATTTACCGTTATTGGATATTCAAATGTTGCATTCGAGGCATGGCTGATTTCTCACTTCCAAAATGCGCCAACCCATTGAACACAAGGGATCGCCAAAAAAATCCTCAAAGAGTACCTTGCGAAGAAAGGATTTAAAGGAACCTATGAAAAATCTGATAAACCATATAATATCACACAAAATATGACAGAACTTGTCATGCTCTATAAATATCTAATTATTATTTTCTCTAACACGCCACAATGCGGCAGGGTGATTTTTCACGCTTATGATAATCCCCTCATCGCTAAACAACAATTCAGGAGCGTAAACTTTTTCTTGTAGTTTAGATAAAAACTCTTTTTCGCTATCCGTCAAAACGAGCAAATCTTTCACATAAGCTATAACTATTTCCTTTGCTTTTTCAATGTCGAACTTATCGTCTTTAGATATAACGGGTTTTAGCTGAGTTTTATACTTTCCATAATCTAATTTTTCAATATTCTTATAATCTAATGTTTGAATGTCATAATCGCCGCCAATCGCATTATAGAAAATAAGACATTTCCTTAAAAGCACCATATCATTTATAACATCGTTTTCTATCATAGCGTTTACGTCGTATAAATCTCTTGGCGTAGCACGTGATAAAAGAGCATTGATTTTGCTTGCATATAGTTCAGTAGTATTTAAGGTTAAGACCTCAAAATCTTCCATGATGCCTTTCGTTAAAATTTTCTTCTTTTCAAGCGGTAAAACGTGGCATCTGTCTAAGAAGTTGATTTCAACCTTTATATTGTCACGATTGTCCGCACTGTTAGTGTAATTAAATAAGAACGACGTTAAAGCGAAATGATCGCGAGAATCCGCAAGCGAATATCTTTCTTGCCACATATAGTCGGTTAGGCGTTTTTTGAACTTTTCTTTAAATTCAGGCAACTCATCCTTATTAACGTTTACGGTAAAGTCTAAATCGATATCAACCGAAAGACGTGGGAGCTCTACCGCCGTTAAATTTATCGCAGTACCACCTTTAAGCGCAAGTTTATCTTTAAAAACAATGTCGCTGTTTAAGAATTTTAATATTTCGGAAAGACGTAAAACCTTTTCCAAAGTATCTTTTATAAAATTAGATTCTTGGGCAAGTCTTGTTAAGTATTGTCTTGAAAACTCCATTCATATCCTCCATTCATGCGAGACTTAAGATTCTTAGGAGCCATAAGTTTCCACTTAGAATTAAACCTGTCTCTTATACACATCTCCGAGCCCACGAGACAGGCAGAAATCTC
>ENA-OZFX01000718-OZFX01000718.1-human-gut-metagenome-genome-assembly--contig:-NODE-718-length-17810-cov-4.481892_pt1 | contig 17810 bp, 9 predicted proteins | sample MGYA00244651_ERZ653648 | MGnify/ENA primary metagenome ERZ653648 (study PRJEB26926, sample SAMN06164910) | human gut metagenome | biome: ENVO:00009003; feature: ENVO:2100002; material: ENVO:00002003...
GGATAAGGTTATCACAGAGGACGCGAACAACATTTCGGGCGGACAGAAACAACGCCTTGCGCTTGCGATTGCGCTCGTGTCGGACAAAGATATTTACGTTTTCGACGAAGCAACGAGCAATATCGATATCGACAGCGAATCGATCATTATGAACAATATCAAAACGCTTTCCGGAAACAGGAGTGTTATCGTGATTTCGCATCGCCTTGCGAACGTTGTTCCGGCAGATAATATCTATTATATGGAAGACGGCGAAATCAAAGAAAGCGGTGCGCACGACGAACTGATGGCGGCGAATAAGGGCTATGCCCGTCTGTATAATACGCAGAAGACGCTGGAACAGGGCTACACGGAGGCGATGGCATGAGTATGCAGGAAAAGAAAAAAGAAAAGAAATATATAAGAAGAAGCGGCGCTAAAATAATGGCGAGCCTTGTGGTGCTTCTCGGCAGTTTGTCTTACATCATGATATTGGCGGTGATAAACGGCAGCCTTGGCTTTATCTCGGCGATGGGCGTAACGGTGTTCGGCGCGATGGGCGTTGCAAAGGCGCTCGGCGAGCAGATCGCGCTTTCCTACGGCTGGATCATCGGTCTTACGGTGGGGTGCGGGCTGATCCGCGGGCTGTTAAGATATATAGAGCAATACAGCAATCACTACATTGCGTTCAGATTGCTTGCGGCGTTCAGGGATAAAATCTTCGGCGCGCTTCGCGTGCTTTGCCCCGCAAAACTGGAAAGCAAGCAGAAAGGAAGCATCATCGCCATGATCACTTCCGACATCGAAACGCTTGAAGTTTTCTATGCGCATACCATTTCGCCCATCTGTATTGCCGTGCTTGTATCTACGGCTGTGTTCCTGTTTGTGGGGTTCGTTTCGAGTTGGTATCTCGCGCTTGTTGCGCTCGTGGGTTTCCTGTTTATCGGTATCGTCGTTCCGCTTATCTCTTCGGGCAGACTCAAAGAAAGCGGCGTGAAATACCGCGCGGAATTTTCTTCGTTTTCCGCATACTTCCTCGACAGCATCAAAGGGATCAAGGATATCGTGCTGAATAATGCGGGAGAAGAAAGAGAAGAAGAAGTGAATAAGCGCTCCGACGTGCTTTTAAAAGAAACAAAAAAGATGAAGCACAACATTACCCGCGCGGGGGCGGCGATCGAACTTACGGTGTCGGCGTTTATTCTTGCGGCGCTTGCCGTGGGAATCGTGCTGGTGAGAAACGATATGCTTTCCTTAGGCCGAATGATTATCGGTATGGTGACGGTGTTCTCTTCGTTCGGCCCCGTGATCGCGGTGGGAGGACTTCCCGGAAATCTTACGCAGACCTTTGCGAGCGGCGACAGAGTGCTGAATCTTCTTGCGGAAAAGCCTGCGGTGGATGCGGTTACGAACGGTAAAGATTTCGATTACGAAAATCTCGACGTAAAAGATCTTTCGTTCAGTTACGACGGACAGACCGAAGTTCTGAAAGATATCAAAATGCACGCCAAAAAGGGCGAGATTATCGGTATCGTGGGCGAAAGCGGCTGCGGCAAATCCACTTTTTTGAAACTTCTGATGAGATTCTGGGAGAGAAGCGGCGGCGAGATCGATTACGACGATATCGACATCGATAAAATCAATACGGATTCGCTGCTTAAAAACGTAACCATGGTGTCGCAGACGACGTATTTATTTGAAGAGACGATAGAGGACAATCTTCGTATCGCGAAGCCCGACGCAACGCCGGAAGAAATCGAAAACGCCTGTAAAATGGCTTCGATTCACGACTTTATAATGACTTTACCCGACGGATACAAAACGCAGGTCGGCGCGCTCGGCGATAATCTTTCCGCGGGCGAAAAACAGCGTATCGGGCTTGCCCGTGCCTTTTTGAGAGGGAGCGAATTGATCCTGCTTGACGAGCCTACAAGCAACGTAGACAGCATTAACGAAGGCATCATATTGAAAGCGTTGAAAGAACAAAAGAATAAAAAGAGTATTATTCTCGTATCTCACAGAGAATCTACAATGGCGATTGCCGACAGAATCTACAAAGTGAAAGACGGCAGAATGACGGAGGCAGTGTAAAATGGACGAACAAAAGAAATTGAGTGAAATAGAAGAAGCGGCTTCCGCCCTTATTGAAAATTCGGAATCCGTTTCCGAGGATACGGAAGTGAAAGCTGCAAGCGAACAGGTTGCCGCTACGAAAACCGCCGAGGACGACGGTAAATTCTTCAAAAAATACAAGATAAAAGATATCGTCTTTCTGGCGATTATGACTGCGTGTACGCTTATTACCGGGGCGGTAATGCCGCTTCTCGTAAACGTTCCGCTGTTCGGAATTGTACAGTTAGGTTTAGGGCTTCAGTTTTCTATCTTCCCTGTAATCGGAATGATGAAGGTAAGAAAGCCGGGTGCGCTGTTCTTTCAATCGATATTTATAGCGGTATTCCTCGTGTTTATGTTCCCGCCGATGTCGATGATAGTGCTTTGCGGCTTGGTTGCCGAAGGCATTGCAATGCTCATTTTTCACGGCTATAAAAGCGACTGGGCGTGCGTGCTTGCAGGAACTCTTTATATGCCTATGACGCTACCGCTACTATATCTTTATTACAACGTTTTCTATACCGTAACCGGAGGAGAAAAAGGGGCAATGCGTATGTTCATCGGAGGTGGAAACGCAGGTATTGCGGTAGGTATCTCGATAGGAGTCCTTGCGCTTTGTTTTGTGGGTGCGGTTGTTGGAATGCTTATTGCAAGAGAACTTAAAAAAGCAGGAGCATTGAAAAAATGAGATTTTTGTCTTTTAGGTACAAGATATATCCATTATTCGTTTTCTTGGCAAGTTTGTTTTTAATAGTGTTCGGTTTGTGTATGGCAAGAAACGTAAAATGTTCCTATTTTTTGGCAGGGTGCTTCGTATGGCTCATATTGTTCGGTTGCAAAAAAGGTTGTCTGCGAGTGTTGCCTGTGTTTGTCGTAGTAAGCGGAGTGTTTGCTTGTATTGCATATTTTGCGCACGGGAAAAATCCGAATGCCGCCATCTCTATGGCAAATAGATTTGGTTCGGTTTTGCTTGCCGCCGCGCTCGGTATGAGCGTAGAGCCTGTGGATATGACGAGAAACCTTTCCACTCTCAAAGCACCACGAAGTATTACGCTGGGAATTTTGATTGCGACGTCATTTCCTCCCGTACTTAGCGCAGAAATCAAAAGGGTAAGGGAAGCAATGAAAACACGAGGGGCAGGGAGCATACTAAGCCCGAAGATATTTTATAGGGCGTTTTTAGTCCCTTTTGTTATGCGACTTGTAAACATTGCGGACACTCTTTCTTTATCGGTCGAAACTCGTGGGTTTTCACTTGAAAAAGTGCCTTACACGGTATATAAAAAGGAAATCGTTTGCCTGTCCGATATATTGTTTTTGTTGGGACTTATCGCAGGAGCGGTTTGTACGGTGGTGTTATGAACGCGATAGAACTTAAAAACGTAAACTTTTCCTACGACGGAAAAACGCAGATTCTCGGAAACGTAAATCTCACGCTTTCTTACGGCGAAGTGAATCTTATTGCCGGTCATTCGGGCGAAGGCAAAAGCACGCTTTTGTATATAATAAGCGGCATTATCCCCAATATCACCGACGGAAAGCTGTCAGGCGAAGTTCTTATAAACGGCGAAGACATAAAAGGCAAAAAGCTTGGCGAAGTCTGCCGCAAAGTGGGCGTAGTTCTGCAAAATGCCGACGAACAGATTATTCAGAAAACGGTAGAGGACGAGATCGCTTTCGGTTGCGAAAACCTTGCGTTTTCGCCCGAAAAAATAAGCAAACAGATAGACACGGTCTGCCGCCTTATGAAGCTCGAAAAGTCGTGGCAAAGCCGCAAACTTTCGGGCGGGCAGAAGCAAAGACTTATAACGGCTTCAACGCTTGCGATGGGACAAAAGATAGTAATACTTGACGAACCTCTCGCCAATCTCGATACGGCGGGGGCGGAAATGCTTATGTCCACTTTGAAATCGCTCGCAAAAGCGGGCTATTGCATCGTAGTCATCGAGCATAGACTGGACGTCGTTTTGCCGTTCGTAGATAAGGTATTTCACGTCGGAAACAGAAACGTAAACGAGATAACGGACAGAGAAAATTACCTGAAAGAGCAGTCAATCGAAATAGAAGATGCCTGTTCGACTTTTAGCGGTACGTTACCTGTGTTTTCGCTTTCGGACGTAGCGTTTTCGGTTAAAGAGCGGGATATACTGAACGGAGTTACCTTCGATATTTTAAAAGGCTCGCGGGCGGTGCTTCTCGGCGAAAACGGTTGCGGCAAAACAACCCTTTTAAGACTTATTTCCCGCCTTGAAAAACCTTGTCGCGGCGTGATTTTGCAGAATATAGACGACAAATTCGGTCAAAAGAGTAAACAAAGCAAAAAATGGTATCAAAAGGTGGGCGTGGTGTATCAGAACCCCGACTATCAACTGTTTATGCCGACTGTCGAAAAGGAGATTAAATTCGGCGCAAAGTCGGACGAATACGCCGACGAAATAGCCGAAAAATTCGGGATAAAGCATTTATATGCCCGTCATCCGCAGTCGTTGTCGGAAGGGCAAAAGCGGAGAGTTTCGATCGCGGCGGTCGTGGCAACCGCGCCCGAAGTGCTGATTCTGGACGAGCCGACGGTGGGGCAGGACTACAAAGGCTTGTGCAAAATGGTTGAAGTGCTGAATCGTATTCACGAAGAAACGCATAACACGATGATTACCGTTACGCACGACAAGCGATGCGCCGCCGCGCTATGCGACCGCTCGGTATGGATAAAAGACGGAAAGACTTATAAAACGGGCGATAAACGACTTATAGACGAGTTTTTCACGAATTGTCAAGACAAAATTAGCCTGCGCTAATTTTGTCGAAAAGACAGGCTTTTTATTGACACGACGGTATGACAGTGGTATAATATTTTCGTTGTTAGCAAAGGCTAACCGATATAAACGATAAACAGTACGGCACCGCGCAAAAGCGCGGTTATAAAAAGGAATTTGGTTAGCCTTGACTAACCAAAATAAAGAAGCATTACTACAAGGAGCAAAACATTGCTGTTAAAACTTAAAAACATAGGAAAAATATACGACAGCAACGATATTCTTACGATCGGTATCAGAGGCGTTAATCTCGATTTCGATTATAACGAGTTCGTGACGATAGAAGGGGAGAGCGGAAGCGGTAAGTCCACTCTTTTAAACGTTATCGCGGCGAACGACAGTTATGAAGAGGGTGAGTTGTACTTCAACGGCGCGGAAACTTCGCACTATTCGGAAACGGATTGGGAAAAGTACCGCGAGAAGAATATCGCGATGATTTTCCAGGATTTCAATATCATCGAAAACCTCACCGTACTCGAAAACGTGGAACTTGCGTTGTTACGCGTAGAAGATAAAATCGAGCGGCGGAAAACGGCGGAAGATCTGATAGCGAAAGTGGGGCTTACGGCGCAGAAGAATCGCAAAGGCAGCAAACTTTCGGGCGGCGAAAAACAGCGTACCGTAATTGCGAGAGCGCTGGCGAAAGACAGCCCCGTTATCCTTGCGGACGAGCCTACGGGAAATCTCGACGTCAAGGCGAGCAAGGAAGTGGCTGCTCTTTTAAAGGCGGTATCCAAAGATAAACTGGTGATCGTGGTGACGCACAATCCCGAATTTTTCGTGGAATACGCCACAAGAAGAGTTACGATTTTCGACGGATCGGTGAAAGAAGATAAGGTAATCAGAAAGCCTCTGCCGAAAACAAGCGCGGATAAAGAAGAAATAAAAGCGGGAAAGTGGCAGAATTTCAAAAATACGATGTACATCGGCACGCTGAATTATAAAAGTCGGCCGAAGTTTACGGCGATGATGAGTTTTGCGCTGTTTGTGTGCGCCATAACGCTGTTCCTCGTGATTTCCGTGTTCGGTAATTCGCTGATCCGCCCTACGCAGGTGCCGCTCGACGGTACGGGCGTAACGGGAAAGGTGATTCTTTCCAATCGTTCCAATTCGATTACGCAATCCGATCTGGACGAGGTGGCGGGGCAGACAAAAGCGGGGTATTTTCTGCTCGACAGAAACCTTTCCGAATTTTCCGTAGATATTCCTAAGCGCGGGGGATTAAGCAGTTCGTATACGCTCACCTGCCTTTACGATCCGTATAAATATTGCCCCGAAGCGGGCAACGCCGTGCTGATTATGTCCAAATCCGAGGACGGCGACGCGGAAACGATTAAAAACATGATCGTAAATGCCGAAATAGGCATTAAAAATATCACGCTGAAAACCACGGTGGATTTAACAGAACCGAAACTGTATCTGGGGTACGACGATTTGAACGCCTACGGCAAGAAAATGCAGGCGGTGAATTCCGTGATGAAACTCGGCAATAACGAAACGACGGTGTTTACGTTCAGAGCGGGCGAAGAACTGGCGGCGGGCGAAATCAATCTCGTCAATTCAAATTTCTACGCGGCGGACGGTAAACAGGTGGTGTTCAACGCGAAAACCGATAAATCTTACGTAGTGGTCAGTTCCGATAAAAAGAAAGAGGACGTCAGCGGACTGATCGTTGAGATGAACGCGGAAGATTATGCGGCGATGTTCGCGGGGGAAGAAACGTCGGTGCAGAGCGCGCTGTATTACGCGAGCGACGGCGACGCGAAAGCAGCCGTTAAAAATCTGCCGGGCGGATATATGGGAATGCTTTCCGATTCAGACGTGTACGTGCAGAACGCAGGCGACGTATTTACGAACAATATATTGTGGTATCTTGCTCTGATTGCCGCAAGTTTGTTGTTCGCAATGCTGATTTCCGTAATCTTTATGCGTTCCGTAAAAATCTTTCAGGCGGATTTCGCCGTGTACAGAACGCTCGGAATTTCAAGAAAAATTTCTTCGCGGTCGTTGTACGTGCAGATGGCGCTCGTATTTCTGCCTACGCTTGTCCTTCTGCCCGCTGTCAGCCTGATTGCCACGCTTATGCCGTTCAGTTCGTTACCGTTTATTTCTGCGGGAAATTATTTCTTTGTGGAATTCATGCTGCTGCTTATCGTGGAATGTGTGGCGTTCGGCTTCAACAGAAACATCAACGGACAATCTATCCGTAAATCTTTAAGAAGGGGGTCTAAATAATGATTCGCGTAGAAAATATCAAAAAGACGTTCAACCCCCATTCTTCGGCGAGAAATCAGGTGCTGAAAGGCGTTTCGTTCGATTTGCCCGATAAAGGGCTGGTGGCGATATTCGGGAAATCGGGCAGCGGCAAAACAACGCTTCTCAATATTTTGGGCGGGCTGGAAAAAGCCGACAGCGGTAAAATCACCATAGACGGCGAAGCGATGAGCGGAAACGTGGATCGTATCCGCAACCAGAAGATAGGCTTTATCTTCCAGAATTATTATCTCGAACGCGGCTATACGATCGCCGAAATCATGCGCAACGCGATGCTGCTTGCGGGCTTTAAAGACGAACAGGAAATCGAACGCCGCAGCGAAGAAGTGCTGAAACTTGTGGATATGGAGCGCTTCAAAAACAAGCAGGGCGACGCGCTTTCGGGCGGACAGAAGCAAAGAGTCGCAATCGCCCGCGCGCTGATCAAAGGCGCCGACGTGATTCTTGCGGACGAACCCACGGGAAATCTCGACGCGCAGAATACCTATAAAGTAATGGATATTCTGAAAGAAATATCCAAAACAAAACTCGTTGTTCTGGTGACGCACGAAGTGACGCTGATCAAAAAATACGCCGACAGCCACATCAAACTGGTGGACGGACAACTTGTGGACGACGCGGAAATCGACGAGGCGGAACTTGCCGAAATCACCTACGGAAACGTGAAAGCAGAGCCCGTAAACGCCGCGGATCTTACCGATTTTCATAAGAGTACGGCAAAGAAAAACGGCAAACTGTTTACATTGAAAAACGTTCTTCGTTCGCTGCGCGCGGATAAAGATAAATCGGGCTCGGGCGGAAACATATTCAAGCAGATTTTCATATTCGCGATGTCGGTAGCCGTTTGTTTCTTCTCGTTTTTCGCGTTCGAGGCGTTATCGGTAAAAGCGGATAACAAACCGCTCGACGATAACAGCGTGTACGTGAGCATGAATAACTATCCCGAGGTGAGAAAACTCAATCCGTCGCTCTACGAAACGATCGACTTTTTCGAGATGAATTACGCGGAGGGGAGTTTTTCTTACAACAATCTGCAATCTCTTTCGGGAATCACCGCAAGTTATGCGCCGAAAGCGCTGAAAAAAGATGATACCGCGGAGAGTATGAAACTGGAATTCGGCGAAATGCCGGGAAGCAAACAGGTGCTGATTACCCGCGCGCTTGCCGAAACGCTGAAAAACAAACTGCGTATTGAGGAACTGGAAAACGACAGATCGCTTTCGCTGATTCTCTTTGAAAAGGATTATGCGGTGAGCGGAATCGCGGAGGGGGAAAACCCTTACGTGTATTTCAACCGCGCAGACTATGTAAACTTTTTAAGCGTATATCAGGAAATTCGTTTTACGGATAACACGAATCTTTTCTTCAAATCGGATTTCATCGATTCGGAAACGTATAAAACGATTAACAGTTATTCCGCGGAAATATGCGTGTATACGGGCGAAACGCTGGATTTAAACGACAATCAGTGTGTTGTGGAAATCAATCGTAACGCCGTTTACAAAATGATGAGCGACACGGCGCAGGCCGATTACCGCATGGAAATCGCGAACGCCACGTTGCTGAAATCTCCCGAATTTATTTCGCTTACCGATAGTTACCCGATGTATATCCGTAAATTTCAACTTACGCGTACGGTGATGACGACGGATATCCGCATTTACGTGACGGAATCCGCGCTCGATAATATTTTCGTGTACATATCGCCCAATCTCGACGCGCTGGGCAGCGGATCGAATTATTATTTCGATATTTCCACGGGCGGCGGGAATCAACTTTCTTCTCTGGAACAGCGCCTTACCGACAGAGGCGTGGTGAAAGCGGATCTTTCCGCTTTGCAACAGGCGAAAAACAAAGAAGAACTGGATACCGCGCTGAAAAGCCTGTACGTGTTTATCGCCGTGGCCGTACTGATGTATCTAATCTATTTCTTTATCGAAAAATCGGGTAGCGTTAAAAACAGTAAAGAATACGGCGTTTACCGCGCGATCGGCGTAAACAAGGGCAATCTTCTGTTTAAAGAAACGATGGCGGCGGTGTTCGGAAACCTCGTGACGTATCTGATAGGTTTTGTGATCGTAACGGCGTTGTTCTGCGCGAGATATGCGGTGATGAACGTGGCGTTCGGTGCGTTTATCGGGCTTGCGGCGGCGGCGTTCGCGGCGAGCGCGCTGATCATGGTGGGCATTTCGTTGATCCCGTATCTGTTCGTACTTACGCAGAGCCCTTCGGAGATTCTTTCGCGCTATGATATTTAACGATAATTATCCGGGAAACCGGTGATTATACAATAAAAATTTTTTACAAGGAGCAAAATTATGACAGCAGTAAGAAAGAAGTTGGTTGCCATACTTCTTTGTATGGTGACGTTACTTGCAGGAATCGCTCTGCTTACGTCGTGTGGAAAAAACGACAAAGCGGACGATCTCAAAGTTACTTTTATGGTGGAAGACGACGAATCTTCCGAATGGAAGCAGACCGCGGAGTATACCGCAGAAAACGGAGAGGTGGAACTTCCCACGGTTTCCAGGCGGTATTACACCTTTGCGAACTGGTATGAAAACAAAGAATTTTCCGGCGCGCCCTTCACGGGGCAGAACGTAACGAAGAGCACCACGGTGTACGCCCGTTTCATTCCCGTAGAAGTGGAAGTACATATCAACGGCGCGAATCAGGGCACGCAGAAACTGGTAGACGTCGCCAAAGGCAGATACACCTACAACCCCGGCGAGGGGCTGGAACTGGATTGCTGGTACACGAACGACAATTACACCACCAAATGGGATGAAATTGCCGATACCAACGATCTGTACGCAAGAAGCGTTGCGCGCATCACGTTTAACGACGGCTATCAGGACGTATACACCACTACGGTAATCCCGGGCGCGGTGTATGAAAGCCCCGTTACGCACGAAGCGAAAACGGAAGACGGCGCCGCTTCCACCGTGGAAAAGGCGTTGATTTGGAAAAACTATATGTCCGCATACGATATTTCTTACGTAAACGCGGACGGAACCGCTTTCGATTTCGGCGCGCCGATCGAAAAGAGCACCGTTATCACAGTGAAATGGCGTTCGCCTTTCCTCAAATATGAATTGAACGAACTGACGGGAAATCTTTGCGTTACCATGTACGGCAACGACGCGCTTTACGACGATACCGAAAACGTTGCCAAAGCGGGCGACGTTCCCGTGATGTCCGTGCTCGGGAAAATCACGTTCGATAAAGACGGCGACGGCGTGGCTGAAACCTATACGGTGGAAGCGGTGCGCCTCGAGAGCGGGATTTTAAACAGCGCGGCGATCAAAAAGATGATTATCGGCGAGGGGATCGTATCCGTACAGAGCCTCATTGCCACTTCGGCTTCTTCCGTGGAAGAAATCGCGCTTCCTTCTTCTTTGAAAGTGATTCAGAATTGCTTCAACAATCTCAACAAATTGAAGAGCGTTACGATTCCCGAAGGCGTGGAAGTGATTATCGGATCTTTCTGGGCGAATACCTACGCATCCCACAACGGCTACGGGCAATACAACAAAGGCGAAGAATATCCTTTCGACATCGCTATCCCGGACAGCGTAAAAAATCTTTCCATGGTGCCGAACAATCTTACGTTCAGCCACAGCAAGGCAAACGCCGGAGCGGGCGATTTCTACAAAGAAGGCAACTATATTTATAAAATAGACGATAAAGACGGACATCGCGGCGATCTGATTCTTGTATCCGACGTAACGAACGATTCTTCGATCGTTGTTCCCGAAGGCGTGAACGGGATTCAGGCGGGTACGTATTTCAATCGCTCGCTTGAATATCTCACCCTGCCTTCCACGTTCTCTTATATAAACTACAACGAAGATATTTCCTCGTATCTTGCGGCGGCGTTCCAGTATTCGAGCAAATCTTTCCTGTTCAACGCGCAGTATGCCAACGATTTAAAGGATAATATCGCGCCTACGGGCTATGCGATTTTCAGCGGTATGGAAAGCATCACGCTTCTCAATTTCAGACAGGCGGAATATCCCGAATCTCTTCCCGCTTCCGCGTTCATCGGAGATCCTACGAGTTGGGCGGTTCTTGATGAAAAACTGTATGAATTCTGCGACAGCACCAGTCTGAAAGACAAAGTGGTGTATTCCGGGGATAGCGCGACGCCCGTCGTCACCGTGAATTACGAAAATACGCTTACGGGCGAAACCTATCAGGCGACGATCGGTAAAACAAAAGGACAAAATCTCACGGCGGAAGAACTTCTTGCCGCGATCGACGAAAAACACGGCACCGCGCTGAAAAACGCTTATGCGGAAAAGAAACTTACGCTTGTTTCCGTGAAAAACTTCGGGCAGGATTACGATCTTTCGGCTACCCTCGAAACAAACGTATATCTCGACGTAGCCTTCAATTATTCCGTAGACTGCGGATACGTCGCAACGGATAACGGCGACGGCACGGCTACGATCACGGGCTACGACGCGGAAACCGCTTATGTGGCGGGCGACGGATTGAAAATGGTGGTGATTCCCGAAAACGTAACCGTAAACGGAAAGAGCCTTAAAGCCACGAAAATCGCCGCGAACGCGTTTGCGAATCAGGCGGATCTCGGCTACGTATTGCTTTCCTCCGCGATGAAAGAAATCGGCGAAAAGGCGTTCTACAACTGTGCGGCTCTGAAAGTGGCGGATCTTTCCGCCTGCAAATTGGAAAAGATCGGCGCGAGCGCGTTTGAAGGGACCGCCGTTTCCACCGTTACTCTTGCGCTTTCCGAATTGAAAGAAGTGGGAGCGTACGCTTTCAAAACGCAGACGATGATGTATTTCACCGTTGCGGCGGGCGAAGAAAACAGAGCGATGATCGCCAAAGAAGATCTGAAAGAAGGAGAATTCTTCTTCGTATACGGAAATATCGTTGAATCCATTACGAAGCAGTATTCCGCGCCGATCGGCATTTATCGTTACGTTAAAAAATCGACGGCGGGGGAAGGCGATTCCGCTTACACCGTATGGGACGTGCAGTTTGTATCTTCGGCGGGCGGATATAATGCGGATATTTATCTCGGAGATATTTCCGATAAGGCAAATATCATTCGTTATGAAGTGATGGAAGGCGCGTACTATTATTTCAGCAAAGAAACCAATCTTTACATTCAGAGCGTTTCAAAAATTCACGCGAATGCGTTTACGGCTTGCGAAGAGGAAAGGCTTTCTTCTATCAGATATTCTCCCGTTTACATGGGAAGCGCGATCAGCAAAAGACAAAAACTCAGCGCGCTGGTGCACGACGAAAATTGCGCTTCCGTATTCGAGGAAGGCTGGTATGCCGGATATACCGACGACGGGCTCGGCAGCATGACAATGAGAGCGCTGTAAATCCGGAAAAATAAGTTCATAAAAAAGCGGGAGCAGCCGTTTTCAAAAGCGACTGCTTTCCGCCGATAATACAAAGATGTATGCTATCAGGAGGTGTTACCTTTGAAAAAGAAAGTTATTGTGCGTCTGACGGCGTGGTTGGCGGCATTGTTTTGTGTGTTCGGCGCGGCAGGGTGTGCCACGGCGGTTATTCCGTCCGATCCGAAAGACGCCATCATCGACAAATACGGTAACACGCAATTTAAAATCACGTTCGACTCGAAAGATCTTGCTTCGCCGCTTTCCGATATGTATTATTCGGCGAACAGCATGCCCGTGCTTCCAACGCCCGAAAAGGTGGGGTACGTTTTTGCGGGGTGGTATTTCGACTCCGCTTTAACGAAAGTGTGCGACGTGGAAAACGGCGATCTGTACTGGCAGATGAAGAACGTCACTTTATACCCGAAATGGGAAAAGGAAGCGATCGTAAACAACGGTACGTATGAAATCGATTACGATGCGCATATCGTGGAAGACAGCGTTGTGAAAGGCATACTTGCCGATAAATACGGCTGGTATAATCTTGCCGAAGACATTATCGCGAATGAAACGTATATCGAAAAGAACGATCAGGGAACGTATTTGCGCATTCAGTACGACAGCCACGAACGCGGACCGATTTTCGCCGAAGGCGGCGGCGGGGAATTCGAGGTGCAGACGTACACCGTCACCGATCCCGGAAACAGGATCAGCGAAAGCCTCAGTATTCTCGATCGCACCAGTGTGATTCAAACGATTTATTACGATATTTCGGGGCTGGATCTCGCCGACGAAATCACGCTGAACGTTGCCTATTACAATTGGGGCGCAAAACTTTCGGGAAACGAAACGAGGGAGCAGTGCTCCGTTTCGTATAAGGTGAGTTTCAGAATTACCCGTTTTATAGGTTTTTCCAAATCGTTCGTGAATACGGAAGGAAAACTGGATAACGGCGTGTATCTCGTGCCCACGCATTATACGGGGCTGAATAAAAATCCGGGTATGCTGGATTATTTCCATCCCGTATACGCGTATCTTGTGGCTGAAAACGGGCATTATACGCTTGTGAAGCCTTTAAGCGCGTACAATTCGGATATTCTGGGCAATCTTTCGGGCGACGATTTCTTCAATCGCACAACGGGCTATTGCCGCGATTTCGCTTATTTCCTCACGGATCAGAAAAACGTCGTGGATATTGCGGACGACGATCCGAATTACAATAGTTATTATCGGCCCGCGATGCTGAACGCAAAAACATGGGGCTCGCTCACCTACGAATTTCATGCGGATACGGGCGCGTATTATTACACGTTCGATCTCGGCGATTCGCTTACGAACGACATAATTTTATACGGCGGTTCGACGGGCGCGATGGAGCAGATGTTCAGTTTCCCGTTCTCTTACCGAAGGCTTACGATTTCGTACGACAGCATGGTGCGGATTACGGACTGGAATTATACGCCCGTTTCGGGGGATAGTTTCACTTATAAAAAGCCTGCCGCGATTTATGCGGGATCGGTGGCGGAAGACTTTGCCGATAACAACGCGGCGTTCGATTTATTGAAAAATTACAGCCTTTCCGTGCGGATGATCAATATGTTTTTCGCTTCTACCGACGGCGGAAACACCGGAGATAAAAATTTCGACTGCAAAATGACCATCGCGCCCACGGCGCAGACGGCGGCGGGAAATCTTTCGGAAATGCGTTACGCGTTTTCGTATTTCGATTTAACCTACGACGTTTACGGGTACGATCCGAAAACGGACGGGGAACTTTATTCCGCGGCAACGAATTTCTTAACGCTGATCGACGTTTCGGCAACGAATTTTACGATTGAAAAAACGGATATAGGAAAGACGGTGAGAATCGGCGAAACGGTGGATCTGATTTCTCTGTATACCGAAAAGGCGTACCCTTCCGTAAAGGCGGCGGATCTTTCGTGGCAGGCATATTCGCTTGATAAAAACGGAAACGCGGATTTCTCAAAACCCGTTACGCTTGCCCGTACGTTTACGATGACGGAAAGCGGCACGGCGATTCTTTTCGCCGAAAAGGCGAACGATAAAACGCGCACCTGCCTTATCACCCTGATGCCCGAAGAAAAGCCGCGGTATAAAATTTTGTCCGACGCCTGGACGAACAACGAAGCGGAGGGCGTATACGTGACGAACGCGCGGTACAAAATCGGGAATTACGTGCCCGTACCCGAAATCACGTGGGAATGGCTCGGCGTGAAATATTCGTCGCATAATCTGAAAAAGAATGACGACGACGAGCCGAGAACGGACTTTTTGCGCGTGGCGGTGTACGGATATACCGACGGGATTTACGTGCATACGTACGATCAATTTTCCGACGGATACTCACAGACAAACGTATTTCAGATGTCCGTGCCGAAAATGCGCGTGGAATTCCGCCTGGTGAACAGATTCGGCGAGTTCCGTTCGGTGTGGCTGGAATACAGAGCGGAAGCGGTGGGCGATTACGCGTTTATTTCTGACGGCGAAACGGTGAGCGGCGGCGATCTGAAATACGAAAAGCAGGAGGACGGATCGGAGATCCGCGCGAAAGTTTCCTATAAGGAATTGCAATCGGCCGTTATAAGCGGCGAAGAACAATTTATGAAATTGCCCTCCGCCTACTCGTTGCGCGTTACCGACAGCGACATTACGAATAAATACGAATTGCCACTTGTTTCCTGCAACGTATATCTTAAAAATTCCACGGTGACGGCGAACAGCCTTACGCAAGCGTGGAATCTCGTGAAAGACGAGCGTTATGCGATCGTGCAACTTACTTATGCCGACGATTACGGCGACACCGTTACGTTGAAAGCGATGTATAATTTTACGATCGACGGAAGACCTCTTTCCGATTATACTTTTGTGAGCGGAGACGCCGCGCTCTTTACGGGCGAAACGCTGACAATGGAAAAGCCGAAGATCGCTTCGGGCGATTATCTGCCGCTGAATCGGCCGTATTTGCATATCTACAAACAGTCCGGCGTGAATTTCGTGCGGGTGGAAGACAGCGATTTATCCGATAATTCCGGTACGTACGGCGCGGAATTCACTTTCCTCAGAGAAGGCACGTATCTGCTCGTCTGGGATTTCTGGTTCGGGCTGGATTTCGACGGCAACGCTATTTTCGATTGCTATTACAATCCGCCCGTGGAAACCGCTAACGGTACCTATCCGATCGAAGCGACTTTTGCGCAGAAAGTGGTGGTGTACGACAGAAATTGCGATATCACCGTCACCTATGTCACCGATACGGAGCACCCGTTCGATTCCTCGAAAGTCGATTACACGGAACGGGACGGATATCAGTATTACACTGCGACGGTGAGCATGGCAGAGGCGAAAGCGTCGCCCGATTACAATATGTTCGCGGCAAGCGCCGATCGGCTGTGGGGATGGAGTTCTTCGTGGAGCGGAGACGATCGTTTATTCACGGCGGGATCCGCTATCGGGCGGCTCGGCATTACGCTGAAAACCGTGAACCCCGTAATTTACGCACTGTGGGATAAGGGTATCAAGGTGAGCGCGACGATCGAGGTGGACGGAAAAGAAATGCCGCTCGGCGAAATGACCTACTATCGCCCCGTCACAGGCGGAATTTATACGATGAGTTTATTTGATTTCCGCCAATGGTACGAATTCAATACGTATAAGGATTACGAAGCGGCGGAATGGCATGCGAGCAAGGCGATTTTTCAGGATTCCGTTGCCGCGGGATTCGTTTACAAAGACGTGCTTGTTGTGGGAACGACGGACAAGGCGTTTACAAACGGCTACCGTGTGACGGAAGGATTTACCTTGAAACTGATTCTGAAACGAAAACTGAACGTTTCGTATCAGGCGATCGACGAAAACGGCAATAAACTGACATTCCGCAGTCAGCCCGGCGCAGACGGCAAATGTCTCGAAGGATATACGCTTGCGGACAAGATCACCGAATCGAAACTGAATATGCTGAAAAACGTACAGTGCACGGATTCCTCGAAAGTATTCAGATACTGGGCGGTGATGGCGGACGGCGTTCTGATGCGGATCGACCCCGAAAGCACGCTTTTGGAGCAGAGATTTTCGGGCAAAAACGAGCAGACGGGAAAATATAACGGATCCGTTGTGTTATACGCCGTATTCGGGGCGAAGGAGAACGCATAATGAACAAACTGAAAAGACTGTTATCGATAGCGTTAGGCGCCGTATTAAGCGTTTTCGGGGCGTTGCTTTTCACTGCGGCGAACGTAACGGCGCATGCGGAGTCCACGATCGACGGAGCGGACGGAAAGTACGAAATGAGTTACGATTTCGGCGGACAATCGGGGATCGGAAAGCAGATGCTTGAAAAATACTTCGATAAAACCGCCGTGGTGGAAAAAATAAACGACAGATATTATTTTTCGTTTACGCAACTCTCCTCTTCGATGGAAAATCTGTCGCTGAATCTCGAAAGCGGCAAGCAAATCGGCTATCGCGTAACGGAAGATAACGGAAACAGAAAGACGTATTCTTACACGTTATCGGAAGAAAATCTGCAAAAAGAACTGCCGTTTTCCGTCTTTGTATCCGTACGGGGCGAAACGTTTCCCTTCACCATCACGCTGAATCTTTCTTCGGCGAGAAGGGTGGGAGAAGCGGAAGATACCTCTGCGGAACGCCCCGCGGAGTTCGTTCCCGTAATCGTTACGAGTTCGGGCAGCGAATACGAAGCGACGAAAGGGCAGACTTTCGTGATTCGCGAAGCGGCGGCAAGCCTCGGCGAGGAAACTCTTGACGTAGAGGTGAAGGCGTATTATATCCGCGGTGAAGAAAAAACCGAAGTGGCTTTGGACGGGAATAAACTTGTGCTTGACAACGCGGGCGAATATCACGTTATATATCGTGCGGAATCTACGCGGTATACAACGTCTTTCGGCAACCCTACTTATGCGGAAAAGGACGTGAAGATCATTTCCTGTATCGGCGGCGGAGACAGTCTTGCGAAGTTGTACGATACGAACGGCGCGTTGCCTGAAGGCACGATGCTGCTGGCTTCCAGAATAGAATCGGACAGCACCGTTTACAAGGCGGCTGCCGAAAAAATGGCGACGATTGCAGACAGATTTCAGGTGTTCGGCGTGGAACTTGTGACGGCGGACGGAAGCGAAGCGAAAGCGAACGGAAGCGTAACGATAGGCATTAAAGCGGATTTTACTTCTGTCTCTTATACACATCTGACGCTGCCGACGACTCCTTACGTGTAGAT
>ENA-OZFX01000752-OZFX01000752.1-human-gut-metagenome-genome-assembly--contig:-NODE-752-length-17291-cov-20.296356_pt1 | contig 17291 bp, 23 predicted proteins | sample MGYA00244651_ERZ653648 | MGnify/ENA primary metagenome ERZ653648 (study PRJEB26926, sample SAMN06164910) | human gut metagenome | biome: ENVO:00009003; feature: ENVO:2100002; material: ENVO:00002003...
TATCTTCCTGTTCCGCTTCTTCACTATCTCCCGAATATTCCACATCACTTATAACATGGCCGTCAGCCAGCTCAATTATCCTGTCGGCATATTGTTCGGAAAATTCCCTGTCATGGGATACAATTATCACAAGTTTATCGCGCGAAAGTTTCTTTAATGTATCAAAAATCTGTCTTCCCGTATTGGAATCAAGCGCGCCTGTCGGCTCATCAGCCATTATGATCTCAGGGTTCTTGATAAGCGCTCTCGCTATGGCTACTCTCTGTTTCTGTCCTCCCGAGAGTTCGTTAGGTTTACGGTCTCCGTATCCTTCAAGGTCAACTTCCCTCAAAATATTATTTATCTCTTCGTCCGTCGCCTTGCGTCCCTGCAATTCTATAGCAAGGGCAATATTGGCTCCAACCGAAAATTCATCAAGTATATTATATTCCTGAAAAATAAATCCGACGTAAGTATTCCTGTATGAATCAAAATACTGCTGCTTGAAATCTTTTGATGACACGCCTTTAATAATTATCTCACCCGAATCATATTTATCGAGTCCTCCGAGAAGATTCAGCAATGTAGATTTTCCGCTTCCCGACTTTCCGAGAAGAAATACCATTCCCTTCTCAGGAAATCTTAATGATATCCCGTCGAGAGCTTTGACCGGTACGCCCTTCTTAGGCTTATATACTTTGCACAGATTAATTGCCTCTAACATAAATCCTCCTTCATATCGCAAACTGTACTATGTCAACTAATACAGCTAGTATGATATCATCTTTATAATCTCATGTCAACAAAAAAGAGACTGTCGTACAGCATCTCAACATAAATGAGATTCCGCATTACAGTCTCTTTATAAAAATATTTCCAAAAAATGCTTATGCAGCTCTATACTGTTTGATATTCTGTTCAAAATCACTTCCCGGATCACCGTAAGTTACCAATTCAAGCATTTTGTTCAGTCCAAGTGAAATCACTCCAAGAATCGAACATGCATCAACAACAATGCTTCCGCACTTAATATCCGCGTTGCATCCCGTTTTGCCCATCATGTTCACAAAATTGATAACATCTTGCTGACTGTTAAGTTTAACCATATATGTATTCATACATATCATCCTTTCTTACACACGCTATGATTTACACTGCTGTGATACAACTTCTTCAATCGTATGAATTATATGATTTTGATATTATAAATTCAATAGGAAATTATCGACACGCCGCGACAAGATACAACACGCATACTCTTATTGTCAAAAGACTTCCCAATGAGGATAATACTTAAACCACGCTCTGGCAACGATTTCATCCGATGTCACATCCTTATATGTCCAGCTTCTGGCGTCATTGGATATGGTCCGGTTATCTCCCATTACAAAATAGGCATTTTCCGGAACTTTATACGGTCCAAAACTGTTCATGTATACGCCATCCGGAAGATATGTCTCCTCATACGGTATATCATTTATATATACCATATTATCCGTAATTTGTATGGTATCTCCAGGCAGGCCGATTATACGCTTGATTAAAAGCTGCTCATCTTCATCATCATAACATTTATGTCTGAATATAATAACATCTCCACGTTTAGGTTCCGCAAACAAATATGCCATGCGGAATCCCATAAGCCTGTCTTCCGATTCGATAAGAGGAGCCATTGAGCGCGTAGGAATATTGGCATTGATTACAACAAATCTGCTGACGACTATATATATCAGAACAGCGGTTGCAACCGCGATTAAATATCCAAAAATATTACGAACTGCCGATACTGCCTTAGACTCAGGCTGTTGTGTTTCAACAACTTCAGGCTGTGCATCCGCATCCGGCTGCACAGCCTTACAATCATCATCAATATTAACTTCAATCCACTCAAATTCTATAACAGAATCATTGTCTGATTTCATTAAATACCTCTGCTTACTTAGTCAGAAGTTCCATTATTCTGTTACTTCTGGCAATAAATGCTGTCATTCTCTCAGGTGCTACCTGACCGTGTCCTACCATAGCCAGATCATACAACTGCTCACAGAACATTGTAACATTATCACTCTCAGGGTTGTCAAGTATATATTTAACCAGAACATTGTTAAGGTTAAGTACAAGAGTCTCGCCCTGTGCGCCGTACATCTCCGGATCCATTCCGGACATACCGTACATCTTCATCATGTCGGCCATTCTCTTGGAATCTTCGTTGATTGTTATCATAGAAGAAACTTCTGCATCTTTGAGTTTCTCGGCTTTAACCTGAAGATTGTCCTTGCCAAGAGCTTTCTTAAATATTTCGGAAAGCTTGTCATTATCAGCTTTAAGAGTTTCTTTAGCCTCTTCGCTGTCATCCGCATCATCCTTAAAAATCTCGGAGAGATCGGAATCTATGCTTAAGAACTTAAGATTCTCATTCTTCTGCTCAAGATGTGTGATAAACGGCTGGTCAATATTATGTTTAAGAATAACCGCATCCATTCCCTGGTCCTTGAACATCTTAATGTACTGACCCTGTTCAATTTCATCTTTAACATAGAATACAGTATTCTCATGTTTCTCTTTATTCTCTTCAAGGCACTCAGGCAGGGTAAGATACTTGCCGTCGAGATTCTTGAACAGGATGTAATCATTCATCTTTTCACAGAACTTGTCATCTTTAAGACATCCGAATTTAATAAACGGACTTATGTCATCCCAGTATTTCTCGTAGCTTTCCTTATCTGTCTTACACATTCCCGAAAGCTTGTCGGCTACCTTCTTGGTAATGTAGTCTGAAATCTTTTTAACAAAACCATCATTCTGAAGCGCACTTCTTGATACATTGAGCGGAAGATCCGGACAATCAATTACGCCCTTTAATAACATAAGAAATTCAGGAATAACTTCTTTAATATTATCCGCTACGAATACCTGATTATTGTAAAGTTTAATAACACCTTCAGCGCTCTCGAACTCAATATTGATCTTAGGAAAATAAAGTATACCCTTTAAGTTAAACGGATAATCCATATTCAGATGTATCCAGAATAACGGCTCCTTGTAATCGTGGAATACCTTGCGGTAGAAATCCTTGTATTCATCATCCGTACATTCGTTAGGATGCTTCGTCCAAAGCGGATGTATATCATTAAGCGGAACCGGTCTCTTCTTAATCTTATATCTCTCACTTGCAGGCTTGGTCTCAACAGTCTTCTTGTTACCGTCTTCGTCCTCAACTTCCTCGGTCTTAGCCTCTTCCACAACCGTTTCAATAATGGTATCGGTATCACGAAGGTCATCTTTCTCAATCATCTCCGTCTTCTCTTCTGTGTCGTCTGCATTATCAAGATATATCTCATAAGGCATAAATGAACAGTACTTCTCGATTACTTCACGAGCCCTGTATTCATTAGCAAATTCAGTACAATCATCATTAAGGTACAAAGTAATCTGCGTACCGACTTCTGTCTTATCGCCATCCGTCATATCATATTCTGTACCGCCGTCGCATTCCCAATGCGTTGCCACAGCATCTGCCTTATATGACAGCGTATCTATTGCCACACGGTCGGCAACCATAAATGCCGAATAAAAACCAAGTCCGAAATGTCCTATAATCTGGTCTTCATTAGCCTTGTCCTTATATTTCTCAAGGAATGCTTCCGCACCAGAGAAAGCTATCTGGTTAATATATTCGTTAACTTCTTCGGCAGTCATACCGAGTCCGTTATCGGTAAATGTAATAGTCTTCTCCTTAGAGCTTACGCTTACCTTAATGACCGGCTTATAGTCCTCAGGAAGTTCATATTCACCCATAAGGCTTAACTTCTTAAGCTTGGTAATAGCATCACATCCGTTAGATATAAGCTCTCTAAAGAAAATATCGTGATCAGAATACATCCATTTCTTAATTATAGGGAATATATTCTCACTGTTAATTGACAGATTTCCATGTTCCTGTGCCATAATAACCAACTCCTTTAATAAAAAAAATCTTTCTGAAAGATATAGTAATACCAATCTTTCAGAAAGTCAAGGAAAAATTAGCACTCATTTCTATTGAGTGCTAACAAAATATTCATTATATATTTCATACAGCTTTCCGGTTCCTGGAATCACCTCGTCCATCGGCGTATTTTCCCAGAAACGCTTATTAAATTCCGTAGAACTTTTCTCAAGACGAGCTGCATATTGGTCCGAGAAAACCTTCATGCGTCTCGATAAAATAATTTCGGCACTCCTCTTATCATAATCACTCTCGACATTATCATTGACGCACTTGATTATATAATATCCGATATCAGTTTCAACAATACCGCTAATTTCTCCTACCTCAAGCTTAAATGCCGCATTCTCGAATTCTTCAAGGTATTCTCCTCGTCCGAATTCAAGCGTATATTGCGAATCATCACTGTTCTCCCTGGCAAGTGCCGCGAAATCGGTACCATCATCCGTTTGGGAAAGCAATGACTGCACCCGCTTATATGCACGCGAAACATCAGCCTGACTAAGTTCTGTTCTCACGCCGTCATCATCATACTCAACAGTCGCAACATAAATATACTGAACATTAATAACCCTTGCCTCATCCTCGCTGACCTCGGTATCCACTGTATCGGTAATCGTATAAAATGCTTTCTGTGCCATCCTTAAAGATGTATAGAAGTCTTCCACATCAGATTTATCAATTGTCCCATTACCATCATAACCGGTCATATACTCATCCGCTGCTTTAGCAATCATATCGCAGTCTTCATCCGTGAGTCTTATGGAAAAATCATCCGCAAAATCTTCAAGAACGGCTATCTGTTCCAGTGTATCGCGGACATTGTTCTTGACATATTGCTCTGCGGTCATGCCTTCAATCTTCTCACTCCATACTTCTGAATCGAATGTTTTCTCATAAGAGCACCTGAGTTCTCCGAGCAGCAGCATCGCCTCATCCATGCTTATCTTACGGCCGTTAATAACCGCAAATGTACTCCGCTTAAGTCCTGTCGTAAACTGCACTCTGGTACATCCTGCACATATGGTCATAAGGCACACAAGGCAGACACATACCATTATTCTGAAATGTCTACGCTTCAACATACAGATACCTTCCGTCAGGAAGTGCAAATACCTCAAGGGCATCGCTCACATCTTCATAATCACTTATATCTATTCCTTCATCCTTCATATATTCAAGGAGTTCTTTCTTATCATCAAACACCTGAGCCATGCATTCCTCAAGAAAATCAATGGCCTCATCAATATCAGCCACTACTTGTTTCGGAAACAGCTGCTCCTGGTTCTCATAAAATACTTCTGCACAAATATTATCGATTTCACTCATATTTCTGTCCTCACATTTTCTTAATCTCATGTATCAGCCGTGATACCGGAAGCCCGACAACATTATTGTAATCTCCGTTTATTCCAAGGATATATGCCGCAAAGAATCCCTGTATGCCATATGCACCGGCCTTATCCATGCTCTCACCGCAGGACAGATATTCTTCTATCTCTTCATCAGACATCGGATATACCCTGACCCCGGTTACTTCGGAAAAACACACTTCACGATCTTTGCCTATAATATCTACACCTGTGATCACATTGTGTTCCCTTCCCCGGATAAGCTTAATCATATCGAAGGCTTCTTCATATGAATGAGGTTTCCCAAGAATTCGCCCATCCACCGCCACGACCGTATCCGCGCCTATTACCAACGTATTGCCGTCCGTTCCGGGCAGCCTGTCAAATACATCATGTGCCTTATCGGATGCCAGCTGTCTGACTATTCTTTCAGGGCTTATCTCTCTTATAATCTCTTCACGTTCTGAAGGAATGACCTCACATTCCACACCTACCTGTTCAAGCAGTGCAAGTCTTCTCGGTGATGCTGAAGCCAGTACTATCTTTGTATCCTTGATATTCATAACATTCTCCATTTATGTTGTACGGAATATTATATATTGTATCAAAGCGGGACAGCTTTTACAACCCTTTTATGGGTTCTGTGAGACATCTATCGCTGTCACATCAACGCCCCTGTTCTCAACCGGCGTTGAGAATACTATCTGGGTACTTGTCCTTCCGAATTTCTGAAGTCTTCCAATGAACGAGTCCAGAATCATTGTATCAGAAAAAGCAACTTTAATAAGCATTGAGAAATCGCCTGTCACGCAGTTACATTCCAGCACATTGGGACACGCCTTTATAAAAGGATAAAATTCCTCCTTCTGTGCCGGTATTATCTCAAGATTAATAAAAGCCGTAATATGATATCCAAGCTTTGTCTGATTAATTCTGGCTGTATATCCGGAAATTATATTTTCTTTCTCAAGCCTCTCAATCCTCGCAGATACCGCCGGTGATGATAAAAATACATGTTCCGCCAGTGTCTTAAGCGGGGTCCTTGCATTCTGCTGCAAAAGTGTAATTATTTTCTTATCGATTTCATCCATATATGTGCCTCCTTGGGTCTCTATAAAAAAAACACCTACTGCGCCTTTCAGTAGATGTCTCCGTCGACCTTTGTTTCTTTTTTTTCATAATACATTACAAAAATAAAAAAATCAAGATTTTTTTTAATTTTATTAAGTCAAACAAACATTTTCACGTTGCGGCTTAGTCTGATTTCTGATACAATTATCATATCAATGAATGAAAGGAGCCCTATATGAGCACTTACGAAGATTTTGAAGGCGATACCGTTACGCTTACATTCGATGATGATAAAGAGGTTGAATGCGGCATTGTAGCTATATTCCCGGCCGGTGAAAGAGAATATATCGCACTTCTCCCGCTTGGCGGCGAAGAAGAGGAGAACGGTGAGGTTTACATTTACCGTTATTCCGAAGATGCAGATGGTGAACCGTCCATTGACAACATCGAGGATGATGAGGAATATGAAATTGCATCAGATGCTTTTGATGAGTTACTTGATTCAGAAGAACTTGATGAAATTCTTGATGATGATGACGAGGAGTAATCCCCGTCATCTTTATTATTGTTCCGGAACAACAGCAAAAAATACTATGTCATCTGTTCCGTTATTGATCATTGAATGACCATGTCCCTTCGGGCAGTAATGGCACCCTCCCGCTTCCACGGTTTCTGTCCCATCGTCATAGATAAAATCCGCCTTGCCTGCCAGAATATAAATGATTTCACTGTTGGTCTCATGCACATGATATCCTATCGATGAACCCGGCTCCAGCCTGTCATACATTATTTTATTCAGTTCATCTGCATACATTTTCGCGCAAAGCTCACCTTTTCCACCTTTAAACCCAGGCTTTCTTTCTTCAGGTATTTTATTAAAATCAATAATCATTTGCCATTCCTTCTTTCCATATGATATGATTATTATAATTTAATTTGTTCATAAACTCAATGAAAGGTTAGTATTTTCCATGAATAGAAATATATTATACAAAGCAGTTGGTTTTGATATGGATGGTGTTATATTTGATTCAGAGCGTGCGGTAATGCAATGCTGGAAAGAGGTTGCTTCGCGCCACAATATTCCCGATATAGAAAAAGCGATTCTTGCATGCACCGGAACGACCATGGTGCGCACCCGTGAAATCATGCTTAATCTGTACGGCGCTGATTTTCCGTATGATGAATATGCCAGGGAATCATCAGCAATATTCCATTCGAGATATGACGGCGGCAGGCTTCCGATGAAACCAGGCGTCAAAGAACTTCTCACTTTTTTAAAGGAACACGATAAGAAAATCGCTCTTGCTTCCTCAACCAGACAGCAGGTCGTTACGGATGAACTGCGCGATGCCGGTATAATCGAGTATTTCGACCGTATAATATGCGGCGATATGGTAAGCCGCAGCAAGCCGGCTCCGGATATTTTCTTAAAAGCCTGCGAAGAGCTTAACGTCTCCCCGTCAGACTCATATGCAATTGAAGATTCATACAATGGAATCCGTGCAGCACATGCCGGCGGCCTGCACCCAATCATGGTCCCTGATCTGCTGCCGGCAGATGAAGAAATGCAATCTCTTGCCGAGATCGTCCTTCCGAGCCTCACAAGTGTTATGGAGTACCTTGCCTGATTTCCACGTATCTCCTATTATATGGCAAACCCGGATAGAATTTCTATCCGGGTTATTTTTTAATGATTCTTACATTTTCTGTATGCTGTAAATCCTGTTATTCCTATGCAGGCGGCAAGCATCATTATCCAGACATAATTGAATCCATTGCTGCTCATATTTGTCTATCCGGCACCGAAAGTAATCTATCTATTACCGGATGAATCATACTTGTTTCCGATATTGCATTTATGGCACACAGTTTCTTTCCTGCGTCCTTGCTGGAAGCACCACAGTGATATGCCTGCTCTGTAGGCTCACCATAATCCAAAACTATCAATCTGTCATGGCAATCTGCATTTGGCTTAATCCGCAACGGAGGATATTCTTGTATAAAGTCATTTACTACCGCTGTCGTAAGAAACCCTCTTTTCCCATGGCCATTTTCTGTAAATAAAACGACTTCTACACCGGCTTGTTTCTGCGATAAAAGCTGTAAGGTTTTTGTATTCACGTAATCATCCACTACATAAATACTCTTCCCAGCCTGCTGATATATATCTATGTATGCCGCATCCGCTTCAAATTTCTGTCCTTTATAGATAACAAAATTTTTGAAATCCTTGTCTGAAACAAAGTTTTCACTGAGAGTATCTATGTTCTTTTGAATACCCTGTATATCTTGCTCTGCTTTCTTTTGTCTATCTGCCATATTGGACATTTGCACAGAAATTTCTGATACTCTTGCACTTACAAGATGCATCTCTGACTGTGTAACGAACTGCTGATTCTGTCTTATATAATGACGCATCTCACGAAAGGTACGCATAATAAAAATGCTTTGTTGTTCCGCAAGTTTTCCTTTCAATACAGTTGCGAGCATGTATATTCCTTGCTCAGTAAAAGCATATGGCATTTTCTTGATATTAGTGCCCCTTTTATCACCTTTTTCATTCAAAGTCACAATTTGTGACTTTGAAAATTCTTTTGGCACTTCTCCTTTTTTTAGTTGGAACATAAAATCTTCCGGAAATCTATCAATATTTCTTTTCACCTGCTGATTTAGTGCCTTCACTTCATACCCATAAATCTCAGCCAAATCACAATCCAGCATAACCTGATGACCCCTTATGACATAAACCCGATTAAATATATTATCTACCGTCATTAATTCTGTATTTTCTGCCATGGCACTTCTCCTGCAAATTGTACGACAACTTGTGACAAAAAATAGACTTCGGTAAAAACTTTACCGAAGCCTACTATCCGACCAGAACACCGTTTAAAAATTGTTCCTGAAATGCAATCTGTGCGTATATTTCATCATCACCCGGAACAGTCACATCACTACGAATTGCTCCGTCTCCGCCTGTTATCCCGGTAACATAACCATAATTGACCGGATAAAATATATTCTTATGACGCGGGTGACAACTTCCCATAGGGCGGTCTATTTTTCCTCTTACCACCTGTCCTATAATATCCTGATACCTATCTGCCGGCACAGGATTTTCCTCAAATCCGAAACTTTCTGCTTTCTTTTTCAATGCATTCACTCCCCTCTACTGTGGTAAAATCAAAGTTGGATTTTTCAACAGTGTGGCAATAACCGGAGCATATTTAGATACTCCGTAGTCTTCAACAATACTGGTTATTCTAGCCCCTGCATCTTTTGATGAAGCTCCACATAAGAAAACCCTTTCATCAGCAGTTCCATAATCCAACACTATGAATCGATCATGAAATATACCGCCTGTCTTTTTCATTGATATTTTTACGGATGGATATTCTTTGCAAAAATCCGTATATTCTATATTATGAAGTTTATTATTCCCAACATTATCGCTGAATAAAGTAATATTTACTCCTGTAGGAGAATTTTTAAGATGTACCAGCGTTCTTAATCCAATATAGTTATCAACGACATATATTGACGACTTTGCCTGCTTATAAATGGACTCATATACCTCATCTGCACTACTGAATTTTGCATTAAACATGAGCCACTTGTCATCATCGTCTGAAACAAAGCTGTTCATCATATCTGCCAGCTCAGATTTTGTCACGACATCCTTCAAGCCTTCTGCAACATCTGAAATCTGCTTTTCAAGAGATATCATATCTGAGTTGATTTTGTTAATTTCTATTCTGTTATTAGCTGTTTCCATGCTTAGCTGAAGAATTTCCCGCTGACCTATTAAATCGCGATTTTCTAAAATGTAATCTTTCATTTTCTTAAAGGTTCTTATTAATGCCTTGCTCTGCTTAACAGCCAATGGTCCTTTCAAGACAGTCATCAGCATATATAATCCCTGCTCTGTAAATACATGAGGATTATATCTACTCTTACTGTTAAGATTTGCGGTCAAAAAATTTGACCGCAAATTTTCTACCTCGTCATCCGTAAGTTCAAACATAAAATCTTCATCAAATTTCTCAATATTATTTTTTACTTGTTGATTAAATGCTTTTGTAGTATAACCATATATTTCAGAAAGATCGGCATCTAAGATTACTCTTTGTCCTCGAATTTCATAAATTCTTTCTTTCAAATATTCTTCTGTAATTTCAATCACAGCAATTTCATCTTTCTTTTTATCTTCTGCCACAGAACTCCTCCGTACATTTTACGGTCAAAAAAATTGTCCGCAATTCTCATATGACCATTTTACTGACATCAGTAAAATAGTCTATTCCTCTTTTTTCTTCATTTTGTCATAATATGATTTATACCTATAAATCGTCCGCTCACTGACATTGTTCCGCTTCGCAATCTCTACCATCGTCATGCCGCTCTCATACCCAACAACAAAATCATTGTAAATTGCCATCCACTTGGCGTTATGTTTCTGCCGACCGCTTAATTTACGATTTCTGTAATACTCCAATTTCTCCCGAAGTTCTGCATTCTCTTTTTCCAACTCCTCAATTCTTTTTAACGCCTCTTCAAGTGTTACAGATTTCTCCATTATCCTTTCCTCCGTTCATGTCATTTTCGTTTTGTCTTTATTATAAATATCTGTGTCTCTTTTGTCAATCCGATTATGTCATGTTATAATTTTTTCAATCTGTATAGGTATTTCCTCAACCGCTATCTTAGATTCAGATAAATTTCATGAAGTCGCAAATTGCGACCTCACGGTTTTTTAATCAAGATGCAGTTAATTTCCCTTGAACGTCAATGAAACTTGAAATTAATCAATCCCCCACTATACTCTCCATCTACTCCAACTTTTACAATGCTTTCATATACGCCATCAATCTTTTATACTGCTCATCTCCAAGGCTGTGAATCTGCTTTAAAATCCTAATATCCGACCTGGTAACTTCATAAATCACATCTTCATCTTTATATTCCGGATCCGGCCAAAAAAAGTATTGACAAATCAAAATGAACGATGTATATTTTCAACATGAACAGTGTTCATCTAGCAAAATAACTAAATGCCAATGCATTGGAGAGGTGTGAATTCGTGAATCATCTTGCAACTTCAAAAGAAGACATATTAGCTGCAAGCAGAGAAATAATCAAGGAAAACGGATGGACTGCCGTAAGCATACGTGCTGTTGCATCTCGATGTTCTGTTTCGGCTGGGACAATCTACAATTACTATGAATCCAAGGCAGATTTGCTTGGGGATACAATTGAAAGTATTTGGCGTGAAATCTTTTTTCACCCTGAAGATGAGCAGGTCTTTAAAGATGTTGCTACCTGTATCTCATGGATTTATAAAAGACTGGAATATGGAAATGAGCAATTTCCAGGCTTCTTTTCTCTGCATTCATTTGGATTTATGAAGGATGAAAAAACAGATGGAAAGAAGAAAATGTTGCAGACATGGGGACATATTCTTAATGGATTATGTGATATATTAAAGAATGATCCTAAGATTCGTTCAGATGTATTTGATCAGCAATTCACAGAAAAACAGTTTGCAGATATATTATTTTCTTTAATATTAGTATCCATGATTCGTCAGGATTACAATCCGTCTTCGATATTAATGTTGATTAATAAAACATTATATTAATATCAACAAGACATAGTTCAATATAAAATTTCAGAAAGGATGTTTATTATGCAGGCAATTGTAGAAACTTTATTTGATACCATATATTTGTTTTCAGTAATCACAATTGGAATTTTAATGATACGCAAAAGCAAAGGAAACCGTCAGTTTACTATGTTTGGAATTATGGCAGTTCTTTTAGGAAGTGGAGATGCGTTTCATCTGATTCCTCGCGCAACGGCGCTTTGTACAACCGGTCTTGAGAACTTTACCGTACAGCTGGGGTTAGGCAAATGGATTACTTCTGTCACTATGACTATTTTTTATGTCGTACTCTATCATATATGGCGTGAACGTTATCAGATCAAAGGTCATAAAGCAACTACAGCCGCTATTTATAGCCTTGCAGGATTAAGAATTATTCTGTGTATGATGCCTCAGAATGCCTGGCTCAGTGCAGATGCCCCGCTTTCCTGGGGAATCTATCGAAATATTCCGTTTGCACTAATGGGATTAATTATCATCGTTTTATTCTATAAAAGTGCAAAAGAAAATAATGATAGATCCTTCCGCTGGATGTGGCTGACCATCGTCCTGAGTTTTGCATTCTATATTCCGGTTGTACTGTTGGCTGATGTGATTCCGATGATCGGGATGCTGATGATTCCAAAAACCTGTGCATATGTGTTGACAGTATTAATCGGCTACAAGACAATGAAAAAGGAAATTTGCCATGATAAAATTTCCTCCGTTGTTTAAATTATTGTTCATCATAGTGTAAATCTCCTCATATTATATAATCACGCTTTCTGTTTAGGTACAAACTCAATCTTAAGAGCCATTCCCATACCATCCGCTAATCTTTTAAGCAAATTAACAGAAGGATTCCTTGTTCCATTCTCAAGCTTGCTGATATCTGCCTGATTAATACCAGTACGTTCAGCAAGTTCCTTCTGTGTCATATTCTGAGAAGTACGAGCATCCACGATAGCTCTTATAACATCCATCTCCGGCTGAATAGCTTCATATTCTTTTCTGAACTCATCATCTTTTAACTGCTTAGAAAGCATATCATCAAATGTTCTCATCCTTCATCACCCTTTCTATGAAATCTTTTCTTCTATCCTTTGCAATCTGAATCTCCTCTTTAGGAGTTTTCTGTGTTTTTTTAACAAATCCATTCGTCAGTATTATTTTTCCCTCATAATAGAAAAAATATAAGACTCTGGTAATATCACTTCCGAATTTGCAACGCAATTCAAATATTCCGTCATCCAGATGTTTACTGTAAGGTTCTCTAAGCATATTTCCCTTTTCTTGAAGAATCCCCAATAATCCAAATATCTTAGCTCGCATCTTAGAATTAACAGAATCCAGAAATTCTTCTACCGGAACTTCGCCATTTTCCTTTTCATATGCTATCAGTTTAAATTCTGTCATATAATCTCCTTTGTAAATATTATATGGCATATATACCATAATGTCAATTATCCATTTAAAGTAAAATAAACTTCGGTAAAAACTTTACCGAAGCCTACTATCTGACCAGAACACCGTTAAAAAATTGTTCCTGAAATGCAATCTGTGCGTATATTTCATCATCACCCGGAACAGTCACATCACTACGAATTACTCCGTTTTCGTCACAGGGAACCACTATCCACTTGGTTTCATTATCATCATACCTATGATACACTGCGATAACCTTACCTATATATTCTGTAACAGCCGAATTTTCTCCCAGAAGATACACATCCTGCTCTGCGCCGTCTCCGCCAATTATTCCGGTGACATAACCGTAATTGACCGGATAAAATATATTCTTATGACGCGGGTGGCAACTTCCCATAGGGCGGTCTATTTTTCCTCTTACCACCTGTCCTATAACATCCTGATACCTATCTGCCGGCACGGGATTTTCCTCAAATCCGAAAATATCTTTCACACTGAGACAGCAGTCGCCATGCTCGTATTTTTCTCTGATTTCCGGCAATGTGAGCCATCTTGTCTGAAGCACTTCATTAGTTGATGCTTTTTGCAAATCCGGTTCATCCGTTGTCTCAAAATAATAAGCATCTCTTATCCAGTTATGACGTTTCCCGTCGTATGTAAAAGCAACTTTAGTAGAACGGATCACTGCTTTTTCCGGCTGCAGCGTAATCCCAACCTCTTCAGATACTTCACGCAGAGCCGCATCCAAACTGTTCTCACCTGATACAGAATGTCCTGCAACAGTTTCCCATTTTAACGGATCTGTTTCCTTATCAGCCGAACGCTGCGAAATTAAATATCTGCCGGTCTCAGGATTCTTGATCCAGACCGTTATCCACAAATGGAATTCATCCTCCGAGAGTTGTCCCTGCTCACCGCGTATGCAGGTTTTCCCTGTTTTCTTCCTGTCTTTCGTATATACATCCCATACTTCACGCATTACTGTTATGTCCTTTCTGTTTTAAGTTCTCCGCAATTATTTATCCAAGGTCAAATTCTTGAGAAAATTTCCACCTTCAAAATAAATATCGTTGCCACTTTCATCTTCGAAAAAACTAACCTCCTCTGTACCTATCAATTCAAAACCAAGGCGTTTTAATAATATCACAGAAGGAACATTCCTTAAAGCTGTTCCTGCATGAATTTTTGTTGCACCAAGGTTTTTCATATATTCAAGAATTGCACCAAGTACTTCCTGTGCATATCCATGTCCATGTGATTTATTTGTATAACCGTATCCAATCTCGTATTCGGAGGATGCCACAATATTCATGGAAGTAAATCCTATCATTTCGTCATTTAAACATGTAGCAAAGAACATGTGCTCATTGCCTTGTCTTGTAACTTCTGCCCACTTTGCAATTCGTGGTTGTAATGATTCCGGAGTGGTATCCTTAAAGTTATCATACACAACAAATTCTGTTTTCTTGAAATCGTCCCAGATTTCTTTAATGGCAATCCAATCCTTTGCTTCAATCGGACGTATTGTTAATCTTTTCGTAGTAATCATTATTATTGTAGCCTCCATTAGCTGTCCCAACAAAATTATGCAAGTGCTCAAACTATATTTCAATCGCATTTTTGTGCCGAACATTCGTTTGTGTTATAATTATCTCAAGAGTTGCATATCATATATTCACTACTAAAAAGCATTTGACATTCTGTCATAGATGGCTTATTCTTTTCGTAGTGAATGAGTTACGGAAACTTGAGAAGCCCGTAACCCGAGCGGCTCCTGCGGGGGCCGTTTTGTTATTTATGCAGATTTTATTGCAATAAAAATCTCCACCGCTACCGGTGGAAGAAAACACTTTCGACCCAACCATTTCTATACTGCATATTGGTCAGCGGTAAACTTTCAATTCTCACTTCTAACCGCCTCGAATTGCACACGGTTAAAATCTGGATTATGAAGTTCTTCCCAAACAGCCAAAAACTCAACTGTATTTCTGTTTCGCATCCAGTTCTGAATGACAAATCTGGGATCATTATCATTTCTATATTTTGCAATATCTGTCAACGAAATATATTCATTTTCAAAATCTTTCGTGTAAATCCCAATATCAATTCCTTTTGCGTGAATAATTTCCCTAACTATTTTATTTGCCATCTCTATTCCTCCACCATGTTCTCCATCTGTTCCAACTTCTGCAAGGCTTTCATATACGCCATCAATCTTTTATACTGCTCATCACCTAGACTATGTATCTGTTTTAAAATCTTAATATCCGACCTGGTAACTTCATAATCCATATCTGCATCTTTATATTCCGGATCAATTCCTTTTCCAGTCAAAAGCTGTTCAGGAGTAATCTCCAATGCATCACATATAGACAACAGACAGTCCGCTTTTGGATTTGTCTTTTTCTTTTTCCAGTCACTGATGTTGCTCGTTGCAATTCCGGTTCTTCTTGAGAGTTCCAACTGCGTTATGTTCTTCTGCTCCATCACATAAAAAATTCTTTCACTGATAATCATAATTTTCCTCCATCAACATTCCACATATATCCGTATTTCGTAATTTATATATCCGTCTTTACGGTTATGATATCATGCGACAGCTTTTCTTTCAATAGAGATTTTTGTATTTCTGAATTTTTCAATATTTTTCGATTTATATAATTCGACATACAACTGTTTTATTTTTTCCACGAAAAGATAATGATCCGGATCTGGCAAACTATCCAAATCCATCTTATCCCATCCATAGTGATGTCATTTCATTTCCTGATAAGATACAACTTGTTAGGCTTACCCGGTCCTTGCCTCTTTCGTTCAAGTGCCCCCGCCTTCTCCAGCTCATCAAATAGTTTAAACGACAGGATAAAAATAATATCTATAGCCATTTTTGAGATAAAATAAAAGATACTAAAAACCGTTAACAGAACTTTATATGTTGTAATTTGAATAGTCGGTCTTAAAAAATGTCTTAATTTCGATATGATTATTAGAAATCGATTTGTAAACTATATAAAGAAAAGACCTATCCAGTAATTACCGGACAGGTCTTTAAAAGATTATTATTTATTATAACTATGCTCTTTCTGACATTCTTTTTCTGCTTACCAGAACCACAGTTCCTAATGAAATAACAGCCAAAATGATAAACATACCATAATTTGTGCTGTCGCCTGCAGCAGGTGCTTTATTTAATTCTGCACTTGTAAGAACATATGTAGAACAATGGTCTTGCTTAACAGTTACAGAACCATCGTCTGCTACTACAACACTCTGCACAATCTTGTATGTTTTATCTGTATTATACAGATAATAATATAATGTCTTTCCCGCAAGTTCACTTCCTACATTGAATGTAATGCTTGCCTTTGCAGGTAACTGACCTGAATAATTATAGTCAATCTGTAATACAAAGTTATCTTTAGTAACTTCTGTAGAAAGTTCTGTAGCCTTACTGTAATCTGTTATGATGTTTGTGCCAAAATCATATTCTGTCTTTCCATCAACAGCTTTCATTGTTCCCTTGGCAAATGTAAATGTTACACCATCTGCGTTTTTAATGACTACATCCTTAGTAGCATTTTCTGTGAGAATTGAAGCAAAATCAGAAGTCGAAATCACCTCTGCACCTTTTGCAAGTTCTTTTGTATATGTCGGAGTTTTCATATATGCAGGATAAATTTTACCATTTACTGTAATTGCATATGCATTTTTATTATATGATGTAACTGCTTCAGCAGAAACAACTTCAGAAAGTTGTTTGAAGCTTTCGTCTATGATATATGCCTGTCCATCTGAATTAAGCACAATTGCCTGTCCATCATAAAATGGA
>ENA-OZFX01000759-OZFX01000759.1-human-gut-metagenome-genome-assembly--contig:-NODE-759-length-17171-cov-6.100549_pt1 | contig 17171 bp, 14 predicted proteins | sample MGYA00244651_ERZ653648 | MGnify/ENA primary metagenome ERZ653648 (study PRJEB26926, sample SAMN06164910) | human gut metagenome | biome: ENVO:00009003; feature: ENVO:2100002; material: ENVO:00002003...
CCCGAGAGCGGCTACTACGGCGAGGACGAAGAGCCCAAGAAGGACGCAGCAGACGCTGAATAAGCCCGGCACCATCTGCCGAAGGAGGGAAACCGGATGGCACAAAAAAAGATCCCTGCCCGCCAGTGCATCGGCTGCATGACCAGCCGCCCCAAAAAGGAGCTGGTGCGCGTGGTGCGCGCACCCAGCGGGGAGATCAGCATTGATCTGGTAGGCAAAAAGCCGGGGCGCGGCGCATATCTCTGCCCGGACCCGGACTGCCTGACCAAGGCAAAGAAGAAAAAGGCGCTGGAGCGCTGCTTTGAGCAGCCGGTTCCCGCCGAGGTATACGACGCGCTGGCTGTACAGCTGGCCGCAGCCGCAAAGGAGGCCGCAGCCGATGGCAAAAAAGAATAACGCCCCCGCAAAACCCAAGCTGCCCCCGGAGGAAGCACTGTATCAGGCCGTGAGCCTGTGCCGCAAGGCCGGTGCGCTGACCATGGGCTTTGACGCCGTGGAGGAGGCCTGCGTAAAAAGCAAGGCGTGGCTGGTGATGACCGCATCGGACATCAGCCCCAAGACCCTGCAGCGTTTGAACTACGCCGTGGGCGACTTGGTGGACGTGTTCACCATGCCGCTGACGCAGGATAAGCTTGCCGATATCAGCCACAAGCCCGTGGCTGTTTACGCGGTGACCGACCGCAACCTCGCAAAGCTCTGCTTCGACCGCCTGTCGGACTGCGGAGCAATCAAAAATGAGGAGGATATGAGCGAATGATCGTAAAATATAAAGTGAGTGATTTTGCAAAGGACCTGAACCTTTCCGCCAAGAAGGTCCTGGATGAGCTGAACGCCATGGGCAGCACCGGCAAGAAGAACAGCTCCAATCTGGAAGAGAACGAGCTGAACTACCTGCTGGAGAAGTTCAGCAAGGACAGCAGCGTGACCGACCTGAACGAGTTCCTGAACAGCGCCAAGGCCCCCAAGGAGGAGCCGAAGCCTGCCGAAAAGAAGGCGGAGAAGAAGGCGGAGAAGAAGACGGAAAAGAAGCCGGAAGCTCCCAAGGCCGAGGAAAAGCCCGCCGAACCCGCGCTGCTGCCGGAGATAAGCTATGACGACTTTGCGAAACTTGATCTGCGCCTTGCAAAGGTCATTGCCTGCGAAGAAGTTAAAAAATCCAAAAAACTGCTCAAATGCACGCTGCAAATGGGCGGTGAGGAGCGCATTGTGCTTTCCGGCATCAAAAAATGGTACAGCCCGGAGCAGCTCATCGGCAAAACAGTGGTTGTTGCTGCAAATCTTGCGCCGAAGACCATCTGCGGCATTGAAAGCCACGGCATGATACTTTGCGCAAGCGATGCATCGGATGAGAACCTTTCCGCACTTACAACCATGGGCGATATGGCAAGCGGACTGAAGGTGCGCTGAGGCGGCAAACGGAATCGGGAACACTCCCGGCGGCAAAAAACGCAAACGGGAGTTTCCGACGGTTCGTTTTTCAACCGAAAATAAGGGGGAGATTTTTATGACGGCGATAACATATAAACAGCTGCGGGAGGATGCTTCGATCCGAACCTACATCATTCGTGCGGACGAATCCCTGCTTGCGCTCGGATTCACGGAGCATTCGTTTGCGCATGTCACGATGGTGAGCGAAAATGCGGCGCATATCCTTGAAACACTCGGTTATTCCGAACACGAAGTGGAGCTTGTCCGCATTGCCGGCTATCTGCACGATATCGGTAACCTTATAAACCGCGTTGACCATTCACAAAGCGGTGCACTGCTTGCGTTTCGGCTTTTGGAGGAGCGCGGAATGAGTGCGGAGGATATTTCCCTTATCGTAACGGCGATCGGCAACCATGACGAGGGCACGGGCGTACCCGTAAACGCTGTTGCCGCTGCGCTGATACTTGCGGATAAATGCGATGTTCGCCGAAGCCGTGTGCGCAATCGCAATATCTCGACTTTTGATATTCACGACCGCGTAAATTACTCCGTTACGGAATCAAATATCCGAATCGATGACAGCAAGGCGACTCTTTCGCTGAATCTGACCATCGACACGCAGTACTGCTCCATTATGGATTATTTCGAAATATTCATGACCCGCATGAAGCTCTGTATGCGTGCCGCGAACAGGCTCGGGTTGAGCTTTGCATTATTTATCAACGGACAAAAGCTGCTTTAAACAGGCACGGCTGCGTCGGTTTTTTTGACAGTGTAAATGCAATTCGAAAAATTCAATACCTGCAAAAAGCTCTCACCGCACTGTTTGCGGAGGGGGCTTTTAATTAAACAAAAAAGCCGCAAATGCGAATATTTCCGCGCTGCCGCTCATATCAATTCACAAAAGGATAAAGCCGATTCAGCGGCAAAACAGCAATCGGAGGTTATTATGGCAAGCACAGGCATTTATCGGGATATTCAAAAACGTACCGGAGGGGATATTTACATCGGCGTCGTCGGCCCCGTCCGAACGGGCAAATCGACATTTATCAAACGGTTCATGGACCTTATGGTTCTTCCGAAGATTGAAAACGAATATGCCCTGGCCCGAATTGTGGACGAATTGCCGCAAAGCGGTTCGGGCAAAACGGTTATGACAACTCAACCGAAATTTGTTCCGAATGAGGCGGTCGCGCTCACCATCGGCGAGGATGGCATTGAGCTGCGCCTGCGCATGGTGGATTGCGTGGGCTATATGGTGGAAGGTGCGCTCGGCAGCAGCGAGGGGGAGCAGCCGCGCATGGTAAGAACACCGTGGTTCGATTACGATATTCCGTTTGATGAAGCCGCGGAACTCGGCACGCGGAAGGTCATTACGGAACATTCAACAATAGGCATCGTCATTTTGACGGACGGCAGCATCACGGGAATTTCCCGCGAAGCATACGCGCCTGCGGAAGAGGCGGTGCTGCGCGAAATGCAGAACACGGGAAAACCCTATATCATCATTTTGAACAGCTCCGACCCAACGGGGCAGGCGGCGGCGGAGCTTTCGGCACAGCTTTCGGAAAAGTACGGTGCGCCTGTAAAGCCGCTGGACGTTCTCGGAATGGAGCTTTCGGATATTGACTCATTGCTGGAAGGCGTTTTGCAGGAATTCCCTCTCGGCAGCATCTGCATTAAAATGCCCGAATGGATGCGCGCTCTCGGAACGGAGCATTGCCTTGTTAAAGCTTTGCTTGACAGGGCGAAAGCGGCAATGCCGAACCTGAACAAAATGCGGGATGCAGCATTGATTCAAAAGGTGTTCGGAGGAATGGAGGATTATAAACCCGTTGAGCAGGTTCGTATCAGCCTTGGCAGCGGCAGTGCGGTGTTCCGGCTTGTTCCGAATGATTATGTGTTTTATCGTGTGCTCAGCGAGGAATGCGGCTGCGAAATTAAAAACGAAAGCGAGCTTATTGCTTCGCTGAAGGATTTTGTTCTGGCAAAAAAGGCATATGACCGCATTGCGGGCGCACTCACGGCGGCGGAGGAAACGGGTTACGGCCTTGTTCCGCCGCAGATAGATGAAATGCAGCTGGATCAGCCGGAGATAGTCCAGCACGGTTCGCGTTTCGGTGTTCGTCTGAAAGCAAAGGCTTCCGGACTGCATATCATTCGCGTTGATATCGAAAGCGAGGTCAACCCGCTTGTCGGCACCGCCGAACAGAGCGAGGAGCTTATCGAATACCTTGTTGACAAGTTCGAAAACAAACCGGATGAGATATGGAGCACGAACATCTTCGGAAAATCGCTCTATGACCTTGTTAAGGACGGCATGGCGGGCAAGGTGTCGCGCTTGCCTGCGGATGTTCAGATGAAGCTGCGCGATGCGATAACAAGAATGGTAAACGAAGGCTGCAACGGGCTGATATGCATCATGCTTTAAAAGCGGGAAAGAAAACAACAAAAAAGGGAACTGTCACAGCTCCCTTTTGCTCTGTTCGTATTTAATTGCGGAGCGGGTTTCAGTCCGCAAAATAGTCAACAAGCTCATCAAGCTTGACGGAGGTTTCAAAACCGTCCGCCATGCATTTGATTTTTGCTGCTCCTGCCGCAAGCTCGTCATCGCCGAGAATTGCAACATATTCCGCAAAAATCTTGTTTGCGTATTTGAATTGCGCCTTAAAGCTGCGCTCCATGTGGTCGAACTCGGCAAAAACTCCGTTTTCGCGAAGCTTTTGAACAAGGCCGAAAGCGGCAAGGCGGGGCTGTTCGCCCATTGCGGCGAAATAGACCTTCACGGGCTTGGGCTTGGGAATGACGGCGTTTGCGTTTTCCATGACCATCAACAAGCGTTCCATGCCCATGCCGAAACCGACGGCGGGAAGGGATTGCCCTCCGAGTTCTTCAACGAGGTTATTGTATCTGCCTCCGCCGCATACGGTGCCCTGAGAGCCGATGCGGGTGGAGACAATTTCGAATACCGTGCCGGTATAATAGTCCAACCCGCGGACGATATCCGGATCGACAACGTATTTCACGCCGCAGGTGTCGAGACAGCGCTTGAGTCCCTCGAAATGTGCACGGCAATCATCGCAGAGGTAATCAAGCGTGCGCGGTGCGCTGCGGCAGATTTCCTTGCAGCGTTCTTCTTTGCAGTCAAGAATGCGCATGGGGTTGCGCTCAAGCCTGTCCTGACAGGTTTTGCACATGCCGTCGATATGCGATTTCAGATAATCAAAAAGAGCCTTGTTGTATTCCCGGCGGCATTTTCCGCAGCCGATGCTGTTAAGGTGCAGCGTCAACTCGTCAAGCCCCAACCTTCTCAGAAGGGAGAGCGCAAGCATGATGATTTCCGCATCGGCTTCAAAGGAGGACGCACCGAAAAACTCAACGCCGAACTGATGATGTTCGCGAAGCCTTCCCGCCTGCGGCTTTTCATAGCGGAAAACCGGAGCGTTGAGATAATACATCTTTTGGGGAAGAGCCTCGTTGAAGAGCCTGTTTTCAAGGAAGGCGCGAACCATGCCTGCCGTGCCCTCGGGCTTGAGGGTGATGGAGCGGTCGCCCTTATCCTTGAAAGTGTACATTTCCTTTTGAACTATATCCGTCGTGTCGCCGATGCCGCGCATGAAAAGCTCGGTGTGTTCAATTATCGGCGTGCGCAATTCGTTAATGCCGTACAGGCGGCACAGATCGCGCATTTCTTTTTCGATATACTGCCACTTATAGCTTTCGCCGGGCAGAACATCCTTTGTTCCCTTCGGTGCCTGAATCTGCATTGTGTAACCTCTTTATATAAAATAAAATAATACCCTTCGCCGAATGCCGTTATACAGAACGTTTTCTACTGTACTCTTTCTGCTAAACTTCGGTGATTTCAACCCCGAAAAGCTCAGTCGGAACGTCCTTTTTTGCAACAACGCTTCCGTCCTTGAGCACAAGCTCGACGCCGTGCGGCGCAATGCTTTCGCCCGCCGCGCGTCGGAGTTTTGCCTTCACCTCGGGTGTGTTTGCATAATTATAATTGGAACGCTTTGATTTGTCAAAGCAAATAAAAAGATTTTCGTTTTCGAGCCAATGCGCTGCCGCAAGCTGAATCTGAATGCCGAGCATCATATCCGTTTTCATCAGTGCCGCCATGAATGCGCGGAACAATTCTTCCGCTTCGGGCGTTGCGGCGGGCACTTCGAAACTGTCGGAAACAACGGGCGGCGTCGGAAGCGTTGGTTCGGCTGCTGCTTTTTCGGTTTTTGAAGATGCGGAACCCGCTTCTTTATTGTCCGAATTGTTCGAATTGTCCGAACGGCTGCCCGAACTTTGGGTCGAATCAGAGGCCGCTTTTGGCTCGGCGGAAACAAATGCGCCGCTTTTGAGCCTGCGTTCAAGCTCCTCCATACGGTCGATAAGGGCGGTCATGTCGGTTTGTTCATCCGGGTGACAGACTTTAAGAAGCGTGCTTTCAAGCAAAACCCGCGGCATGGTGACCCAGCGAAGGTTCGGCTGAAGCTGCATCAGAGCATCAAGCGTTCTTTCGAGCCGCGCCTTGCCGGCTGATTCCGCCTGCGCAAGGTAGCGTTCCATCGTGTCCTGCGTGCAGTCAAGAATATCCGCACAGCTTCCGCAAACTTTTGCAAGCAGAAGCGAGCGGAAATGGTTGGAAAGATCCTGAACGAAAACGCCGATGTCGCGCCCGCCGGAGACAACCTGTTCGATGTTTTTCATGACCGCCGCCGTGTCGGAATGCAGCACGGAATCCGCAAAATCAAACAGAAAATCCGCATTCATGCTGCCGAGAACGGACAGAACATCCTGTTGAGTGATAAGTTTTTGCTCCGTGCTGTCCGCATCGCCGCAAAAGCTCAGACACTGGTCGGCAATGCTCAGACAGTCGCGCATTCCGCCGTCCGCCGCACGCGCAATGCACATCAACGCTTCGTCTTCGATTTCCGCCCCTGCGGAATGAAGTACGCGCCGTGTGTTCGCCGCAAGATTATGAACCGAAAGGCGGCGAAAATCAAAACGCTGGCAGCGGGAAAGTATCGTTGCGGGGAGAGCCTGCGGTTCGGTCGTTGCAAGAATGAAAACAACATGTGCGGGCGGCTCTTCGAGAGTTTTCAGAAGAGCGTTGTTTGCACTTTTTGAAAGCATGTGCGCTTCGTCAATGATATAAACCTTTGTTTTAAGGTAAATCGGAGCAAACTCGGCCTTTTCGAGGAGCGCGCGCATTTCGTCAACTTTGGAATTTGAAGCGGCGTCCATTTCGATAATGTCTATGCTTTCCGAAACGTCCGTAAGGCAGGCAGCGCATTTGCCGCAGGGTTCGCCGTCCTTCGGGTCAAGACAGTTGACGGCACGGGCAAGTATTCGCGCCGTGCTTGTTTTGCCCGTTCCGCGTGAACCGCTGAAAAGATAAGCGTGGGCAATGCGCCCGGTGCGGATCTGGTTGCGCAGAACATCGGTGATATGCTCCTGTCCGACAACTTCGCAGAACCTGCTCGGACGGTACTGCCTGTATAATGCGTGGTAACTCATGCTGCACACCTCAATTGCTCAATTACTCGGTAGGTACGATTGACAAAAAACCAAAAATACACCAAAAACCCCGTTTCCGAATTAATCGGTTTAATTCGCGTTTGTTCAGCTCAATTTTTGAATTTCATCCGCCCAAAGCCTTTGAACGGCGTCACTCGGCATTCGCCAATCCCCGCGCGGGGAAAGGCAGACGGAACCGACTTTCGGCCCGTCGGGCAGACAGTTGCGCTTGAATTGCTGATTGAAGAAACGGCGATAGAAGTTTTTGAGCCATTTCAAAATCGTTTCATTCGAAAACTCACTTTCGCGGAATGCCTGCTTTGCAATGCGGAAAAGCTTTGCAGGCGGGCAGCCCCAACGCAGCACATAGTAAAGAAAGAAATCATGCAGCTCGTACGGCCCGACAAGATCTTCTGTTTTTTGAGCAATATTGCCCTTTTCATCGGCGGGAAGAAGCTCGGGAGATATCGGGGTTTCAAGTATTGCGGTCAGGGTGTCGTGCAGCGCGGGGTTTTCGCAGTGCAGTGCATAATAACGCACAACGTATTTGATAAGCGTTTTGGGAATGCCTGCATTCACGCCGTACATGCTCATATGGTCGCCGTTATAGGTTGCCCAGCCGAGTGCAAGCTCGGAAAGGTCGCCCGTGCCGACAACAAGGCCGTTCAGCGCATTTGCAAGATCCATCAGCACAAGGGTGCGCATGCGCGCCTGTGCGTTTTCGTAAACAACGTTGTGACAGGTTTCGTCGTGCCCGATGTCGCGAAAATGCGAACGCACCGAATCCGCAATCGGAATCGTGTGAAGCGTTACACCGAGGGAATTGCAAAGAGCAACGGCATTTTGTTTCGTGTGTTCGGTGGTGCCGAAACAGGGCATGGTGACGGCGTGAACAAATTTGCGGTCAATACCCATAAGGTCGCATGCCTTTGCCGCAGCAAGCAGCGCAAGTGCGGAATCCAGTCCGCCCGAAATGCCGATGACCGCGCTCATTGAATGCGTGTGTTCAAGCCGGCGTTTGAGCCCGAGAGCCTGTATCGTCAGAATATCTTTTGCGCGTGCGTTCAGTTCCGTTTCGTCATGCGGAACAAAGGGATTGCGCGGGAAACGGCGCGTCAGCTCTGTTTCGGGCAGATTTTCGCGCGGGGTGGAGCAGCCGGAGCCGAAACCGAGAGAGAAATCAACGGAGTGGCCGGAATGCGCGGCGTTGCCGGAGTTGAAGCTGTTCACGCGGCGGCGGTCGTAAAGAAGCCGTCCCAAATCAATTTCGGTGATGAGCATATCGTTCGCATAGTCAAAAGGTGCTTTTTCGGCAAGCAGTGTGCCGTTTTCGTAAGCAAAGCAATGCCCCGAAAAGACCATATCGCTTGTTGATTCACCCTCACCCGCGCCGCAATACAGGTATGCGCAAATGTTTTTTGCGGATTGAACTTCCGTGATGCGTTTGCGGTAGTCCGCCTTGCCGATGATTTCATCCCCGGCGGAACAGTTAACGATTACGAGCGCACCGGCAGCGGCAAGCCCGTCGGACGGTGCGCCGGCAACCCAAAGATCCTCGCAGATTTCAATGCCGAAACGAAAATCGGGATAATCCGTGCATGAGAAGATGCAGCCGTCGGGATTGAAAAAAGTCTGCAATGAATCAATATAAGGCGCGGCGGCGCCGAGTTCCGTGCGGGAAGGCACGGCAAAATGCCGCAGCTCATAGAATTCGCCGTAATTCGGCATGTGCGTTTTTGGAACGACAGCAAGAATCACTCCGCGGGATATGACAACGGCGCAGTTGTAAAGCTTGTCCGCGCAGCGAATCGGCGCACCTATGACGGCGGCAAGCCGAAGGTTCGCGGTTTCGCGTGCGATGCGGAGAAGCTCGGTTTCAACGCTGTCCAAAAGCAATTCGTGCATGAAAAGGTCGCCGCAGGTGTAGCCCGTCATTGCAAGCTCGGGAAATGCGGCAAGCCGAACCCCGTGTGCCGCGGCGCGGTGCAGCGCGGCAATTATAGCATCGGCGTTGGCTTTCGGGTCTGCAAGCACAACTTTCGGTGAACATGCAGCAACTTTGATGAATCCGTCCTTCATATTTTTTTTCTGCCCGCCCGCACCGGTTCGGCATCGGGGAGCGACCTTTCAGTTTTTTAAAATTTTATAACTGTTTTTAAACATTTTGCGGTTTTTCGCCCGCGAGAACATCACACGGCAGTTCCCTGCGGGCAGACAGAACTCCGCAAACCGCTGCATCCGTCCCGCAAACGTCGGAAGGTTTTGCGAACCCGAAAAGTCGGCTTGGAGAACAGTTTGTGCAGCTTTGCGGAAAATAAAACTCTTCCGCCAAATACATTATAGCACATCGGGGCTGAAATGATAGCCCCTTTTCAGGAAATGTTCGATTTTTTTTCGATTTCCGCACACAAAACGCTGACCTGAGGAATTTTGGAAAGGAGAAATAAAAAAATGCATTTCAAAACGAAAAGAAAAGGCTCAAAAAAAGTCCGCCTTCGGGAAGGATCCTTTCCCAAAGGCGGAACAATTTATCTGAAAACCTGCACGCAGCAGGTTGTTTCGATATTGCACCCCGCTTTAATGTGCGGCGGTGCGTTTTGGTTGTTCAAGCATAATCAGCGACTGCATTATTCGGCGGTTTTTGCCGTGCTGCGCTGGCCGAGAGTTACGGAAACATCGATTTGCGAATTGCTGCGCAGAATGGTGAGCGTTACGGTATCGCCGACTTTGAACTTGCTGACAGCGATGTAAAGTCCGTCGGAGCTTGAGACCGTGTCGCCGTTGACAGCCATGATAACATCATCCTTTTTCAGTCCTGCCTGCTGAGCCGCACTGCCGTCTTCAACGGATACAATGCAGGGGTAGGTGTAAGCACTGGTGAAGAATCCGTAACCGGAGAGGGAAACATCCTGAGTGGAGACACCGAGATAGGGACGGCCGACAACAAAGCCGTAGTCCATAAGGCTGCCGATAACTTCACGGGCAAGCGTGGAGGGGATTGCAAAGCCAAGGCCTTCAATACCGCTGCCGCTGCTCTTTGCATTCACAATGCCGATGAGAGTGCCGTCCGATTCGCGGAACAGTCCGCCGCCGGAGTTGCCCTGGTTGATTGCGGCATCGGTCTGGAGCAGGGTCATGGTCACGTTGTCAATGGTAATGCTCCTGTCAAGGCCGCTGATGGAACCGCGTGTGTATGTGTTGGAAAGCTGGCCGAGTGCGTTGCCGATTGCAAACACGTCTTCACCGACGCTGAGCGTTGAGGAATCGCCGAATTTGGCGTAAGAGAGATTGTAGGCATTGATTTTGATAACCGCAAGGTCGGTCACGCTGTCGGTGCCGACAAGGGTTGCTTCGTAGTCATTGCCGTTGTCAAGGTAGACGAAAATTTTCTGTGCACCCTCAACAACATGGTTGCAGGTCACGATATAGCCGTCCGCCGAAATGATGACTCCGGAGCCCGAACCTGCAAGCACACTCTTGTGCCCGCTCTGCGCCGTGACGTCGATGCTGACAACGGAGGACATGCAGTTTTCAATGGTTTTGTATTCCGGATCGGGTCGGACCGAACTGCCTGCGTAAGAAATCTTGTCAGAAGGAAGGTCGCCGGTCTTGTCGCCTGATGAACCGACGGTGCCGTTTGAGCCGGAAGGTGCCGATGTTGCTTGGACGGAAGCGTTCTTTTCGGTCTGTGAGGCAGAAAGCGAATTGTTGATAAACCTGGCGCCGGCAACGATACCGACGGTCAAAAGGGCAACTATGAGAAGGCACGCAACGGCTGCGCCGATGGGCATCCTGATTTTTCTTTTCTCTTCCATGATGTTACACTCCTTTAATTAATAATGATAGTTTCTGTGAAAAGAGCTCGGAGTAAACATTGTTCATGCTGCTCCGCGGGTAAAACCCGTTGAACAGTCCGCCGCCGCATCCCTGTCAGAGCACCCTTGCGGGGCTGTTCGCCGGCCCGATTCTTTTCATGCTCCTATTATAACACGCGAATGCGGCAATTTTGGTTGCCTATCGGTGTATATTGCCTGACAGAATATGTACCTATTTTGTCATTCGACGCGAATATGCCGCTGATTGACCGAAAAAAGAATATTGTGACAAAGTGCGCATCTCGATATGTCAAATAAAAAAAGTACTTGAAACTTTGCTTAAAAGGCAATATAATATAAATGCACCAACCAACAAAGGAGCGTACAAAGTACTATGTCAGTCAAACAGCAGATACTGATTTGCGATGATCAGCATATCATTCACGAAACACTCGGCGTCTACCTCAGAAACGAGGGATTCGAGTGCATTTCGGCATTTGACGGCGAACAGGCGATTGAAGAATTCAACCGCAAAAAGCCGAACCTTGTTATTCTTGATCTCATGATGCCCAAAAAAAGCGGAATGGACGTTTGCCGCGAGATTCGCCAGAACAGCAGTGTTCCGATTATAATGCTGACGGCGAAATCCGAGGAGATCGACCGCGTGCTCGGGCTTGAGCTCGGTGCGGACGATTACATTGTAAAGCCCTTCAGCGCGCGTGAAGTTGTTGCAAGAGTCAAGGCCGTTCTGCGCAGGTATTCAATGCAGGAAACGGAACCCGCAAAGATTCTGCATTACGGAAACCTTGAAATCAATATAAATAACTACGACGTAAGGCTGAACGGCGAAAGACTGCCGCTCACCCCGAAAGAAGTCGAGATCCTTCAGCTGCTTGCCTCACATCCCGGAAAGGTTTTTTCGCGCGAAAAGATCCTTTCAATCGTATGGGGCTATGAATACTACGGCGATACGCGCGCCGTTGACACTCAGATTAAGCGCATTCGCCAGAAGCTGCAGTCTGCGGACGATTGCGGATGGGAGATAAAAACCGTTTACGGTGTCGGCTACAGGTTTGAGGCATACGGCGATCCCGATGACAGACAGGACAACGAGGAACGCAAAAAACTGCCCGAAACGCCGAAGGCATACGATTTCGTTGAAGAAAAGCCGACGGAATGAAACGGACAGATTTTGCCCTTTTGAACCGTTTTGCAAAAATGAAAATGAACTTCAGGGCGAACCCGAAAGGCTGAAACGCTGCGGGTTCGCCTGCTGATGTTTTTTCCGAAATGCGTGTGCGGCGTGTTTCAGCACGGCTCCGCAGAAACCGAGAGATATGAAAAGATCAAGCCTGTTCAGAATAATTCTTTATATTGTGTGCGCAATCACGGTGCTGCTCGTGATACTTGTTGCGTGCCTTTTTTCCGTTGTCGGGCATGAAATGTACGCCGGAATGAAAATTGACGAACTGAAGCCGAAAGCGCAGTCAATATCGCAGCGCGTGACAAAGCTGTATGAATCAAACACGGACAAACGCACGCTTGCGAGGATGCTGCATCTCGGCGAATTTTCCGCATCGGATGCAACAATTTACATAATCGAACCTAACGGTGCGGTTGTTACAACGGCAGAACAGGATGAGTACGACCAAAGTGTTGAAACCGTCCGCCGCTGCTTCCAAACGGTCATTCAGGGGGAAGAAATTGCTCTTCCGTCAACCGATATAGGCATTGTTGTCGGCACGCCGGTGTATTCCGATTCGGGTGATATAATCGGTTCCGTGATACTTGTTGTCGGTTCAAAACAGGCTGAAAGCACGCTTGCAAAGCTTGCGGTGGAACTCGGCCTTGCAATGCTCGGCATTGCACTTTTGATGCTTATTCCGATAGTTATCATATTCAGCAAGGTAACAAAGCCCATTCGGCACGTTTCAAACGTTGCGCTGCAAATGGCGGGGGGAGACTTGACCGTTCGCGCCAAGGAAGAGGGAAGCAACGAATCGCGTCACCTTGCGCAATCGTTCAATATTCTTGCGGAAGCTCTTCAAAACAATATTGACAGCCTTGTTGTTGAGCGCAACAGGCTGCGCACCGTGCTTGACGGCATCGGCGAGGGCATTATTTCCGTGGATAAAACGGGCGTTGTCACGCATTACAACTCCGCTTCCGTGCAGCTTTTGGGCGGGAAGGAAAATACCCACCCCGCAGCGGCGGCCGGTTATCCGAAAATTGCTGCCGTGGCGATAGAAGCTCTTGATACGGACGAAGTGCGCAACTGTGATTTCACGATCGGCGAAAGGATGCTCCGCATTGCGGCAACCCCGATTCACGAGGAGAACGGTTCGCTTTTCGGTGCGGTTGTGCTGATAACGGACGTTACCGAAAGCGAGAGACTTGAACAGACGCGAAAGGACTATGTTGCAAACGTCAGCCATGAGCTGCGCACGCCGCTTGCATCCATTCGAAGCCTTGCGGATGCGCTTAACGACGGAATGGTGCAGGATGAAAAAGACAGAAAACGTTACTACGGCTATATCCTGCGCGAATCGATACGCCTTTCAAACCTTATCAACGACCTGCTCGAACTTTCAAGGCTTCAGAGCGGCGGCGTTGCGTTCTCAAAGGGACGGGTTGAACTTTATGAAATTGCATACGATGTTGCGGACAGGATGAACGATGCGGCGGCACAGCGCGGCAAAAGCGTGCGGCTTGAAGCTCCCGAGGGCGAATACTATGCATACACAAATGCCGACCGCATTGAGCAGGTGCTCATAGCATTGGTTGACAATGCGATAAAACACGGAACGGACGGCTGCACTGTCAGCGTGAACCTGTTTGAAAATGCGGAAAAGAATCGCTATGAGTTTGTTGTCAGCAATCCTGCGGAAGTTGATCCTGCCGACCTTGAACATCTGTTTGAGCGATTCTACAAAGCGGATCATGCGCACACGGGTGACGGCACCGGACTCGGCCTTGCGATAGTTTCAGAGGTGCTTAACCTTTTGGGCGAAAAAATCGATATCGAGTATGAGAACGGGATCATTGCGTTCCGTTTCACGGCCGAAAAATGCAGCACGCCGAAAAAACACCGCGCCTTGCAGAAGGCGGAGAATAAAAATGAGGACGGGGAACCGACGGCCTGAGACGGAGGGGTCGGAACGGAATGAAATGATTATTTCGGATATTTCATCGGAAGAAACAAAAATGCAGACAGAGGGCATTGAATCCTGCGGACTTTTTGCAAACGGCGGAAAATCATGCAGGCTTTGCCCGCTTGAGTGCGGGGTTAACCGTGCGGAACATGCGGGCGTATGCGGTGTGGGCGGATTTGCAGCGGAAAGCCTCGGAAACAGGAACCCGTACGAAACCGCGCTCATTGCAAGAGCGGCGCGGCATTACTGCGAGGAACCGCCGATTTCCGGCGCGGAAGGCAGCGGCGCGATCTTCTTTTCGGGCTGCAATATGGGCTGCGTTTTTTGCCAGAATATGGACATCAGCCAATCTGCAAAGGGCGTTGTGAAGGATGCGGGGGAGCTTGCGGACATAATGCTGCGCCTGCAGGAACTCGGCTCGAACAATATCAATTTGGTTACTCCCGCACCGCATGTGCGCATGATTGCAAAAGCCGTTCCGCTTGCACGGATTCGGGGATTGCGCATTCCGATAGTTTACAACACGAATGCTTACGAAAAGGTTGAAGCTCTGCGCCTTATGGAGGGGCTTGTTGACATATATCTTCCGGATTTGAAATACGTAAGCTCCGCCGCCGCAAAAAAATACAGCCGAAGAGAGGACTACTTTTCCGCTGCCGCTGCCGCCGTGCGGGAAATGCAGCGTCAGTGCGGGGTTTTGCAGATCGATAAGAACGGAATTGCAAAGCGCGGAATGATTGTTCGCCATCTTGTTCTGCCCGGTTCGGTGGATGAAGCGCGCGGAGTGCTGGATTTTATCAGGGAGAATCTTCCTCTTGAAACACATATTTCACTGATGAGCCAGTATACACCGATGTTTGAGCTTCAGCCCCCGCTTAACAGAAGGCTCCTGAAGCGCGAATACAAAAGAGCCGTTGATTATGCACTTTCCCTCGGATTCGAAAACATCTACACGCAAAGCCTTTCATCCGCAAGCGCAGAATTCACTCCGGAGTTTAACGGCTTTTTCGAGTGATATGCGAGCGGAGAGAACGCATTGCGAATATAAAAAAGCGAATAATAACTGTTGTATACTGCCGTGAATGCGCATGACGCACACTCGCGGTTTTTGATTTTTGCGGAATGCAGGCGGCAAAAGGCGCATAAACTGCGGCATGAACGGATTTCAAAAAACGATTGCGGCTGTGCTGCTGGCGGCCGTGCTGCTGTTTATGATCTATCTGCCGAAATGTGCGGGAAAGATGCTTGAACGGGATCAATATCGCGAATGGCTCGAACCGGAGGAGGAGGAATTTTCGGGCGTTATAAACGTTTGGCATGTTGTCGGATTCAAGCCGTATATGGGCAGTGTGGGAGCATGGCTCAAAAAAATTGCGGACAGAGCGGAACGACGGCATTTCGGTGTTTATTTTGAGGTTGAATCGATTTCGGAAGCGGAAGCGGAAGCGAAGCTTCAAAACGGAGAATTTCCGGACGTGATAAGCTTTCCTGCCGGTTTTTTGAACGGCAGGGAGCTTCGAATCATGAACGGAACAGAGATTTTCGGTATCGACGGCACGGCTGTGGATTTCGGTGACGGATACGGGGCCGGGGAGCTGCCGGCGGGCTTTGACTGCGGCATGGACGGGCGGACGCTGCGTGCACTTCCGTTTGCGGCCGGGTGCAAGCTTGCGCTGTTTTATCCGGAAAGGGTTACTGCGGCGGAAATGACCGAAATACTGAAACCTATTGCGGAGAACGGCGAAAGCAAAGCCGGTGCCGATTCTTGTTCAAACGACGGATTCGGGATCGAGGCAGGGAAGTTTGAACGGAGCAGCGTTGATGAATTTAAAAAGGGCAAGGGGGATTTCTGCATCGGTGATGCGCGCGCGGCGGGAGATATGGAAAGACTTGCTGCCGCAAACAAGGCGAAATATTTCGAGGTGCTGCCCTTTTTCAATGAAACGGACGAGGTGCAGTTTGTGGGCATTTCGGCGAAAACGGAGCGCGAAAAAATGGGCTGCATTTCGGAATTTATTGCAGATATGCTTTCCGCTGCGCGGCAGAGCGAGCTTTGCACATTGGGACTTATGCCGATGAACCCTGCGGCGGAGAAAAAGTTTGAACAGTCCTTTTTGACGGAAGCATACGGGCTTTTGAGCGAGAGCATCCTTAACCTCCCGAACGCTTTTACCGGTGCAGCGGCGCGGAGAGCCGCTTTTTGACAAACGCCCGCCCGTTTAAGCCGTTCTCAAAAAAAGATGAGGACGAAAAACCTTTACAAACGCCTGTTTTTGCTGTAAAATACAACATGGGGATTTGTGCCGCGGCATGCATTCCGGAACGGGAAGCATTTGAACGCGATCCCCGAAACAGGAGGAGAGGAAACGGGATTTTTAATGGAAAAAAACGATATGCTTGCAAGGGCTCTCGGAAATCTGCCGTTCAGGCGGAATGTTCGGGCGCGGGAATTCACAACTTTCCGCATCGGAGGTCCCGTAACTTTTTTTGCGGAGCCGAAGGATGCGGACGAGCTTTGCGCAATGCTTTCTGCGGCGCGGAGCTGCGATTACCCTGTGTATGTTATCGGCAACGGCAGCAATCTTCTCGTTTCCGACAGCGGCGTTGAGGCTCTGTTCATCCGAATCGGTGCGCGCATGGCGGGCGTCGGGTTTGACGGAACAAGGCTGAAATGCGGAGCGGGTGCACTGCTCTGCACGGCTGCAAAGGCGGCCGTCGCCGAGGGACTTGCGGGGCTTGAATGGGCAGCGGGCATCCCGGGCACGGTCGGCGGTGCGGTTGCAATGAATGCAGGTGCATACGGCGGGGAGATAAAACAGGTGCTGAAAAGCGTCACCGTTGTTGAATGCGGACGCATTGCAAAAAAAATCGTTCATGCGGGCGATCTTGGGTACAGAAGCTCTGTTTACGCCTTTCCGAATGCCGTTGTTGCGGGAGCGGAGTTTGAACTTGCTGCTGATGCCGACGGGGAAGCTCGGCGCAGAATGGAGGAATTCAATATGCGCCGCAAAGAAAAGCAGCCGCTTGAGTATCCTTCCGCAGGAAGCACTTTTAAACGGCCCGAGGGGCATTTCGCAGGTGCGTTGATAGAACAGGCGGGGCTCAAAGGCACAAGAATCGGCGGGGCGGAAGTCAGCCCGAAGCATGCGGGGTTCATCGTCAATTGCGGCGGAGCAACATGCGCGGATGTGCTTAACCTGATTGACCTTGTGCGCGAACGCGTATATAAAGCTGTCTCTTATACACATCTCCGAGC
>ENA-OZFX01000762-OZFX01000762.1-human-gut-metagenome-genome-assembly--contig:-NODE-762-length-17121-cov-5.713231_pt1 | contig 17121 bp, 13 predicted proteins | sample MGYA00244651_ERZ653648 | MGnify/ENA primary metagenome ERZ653648 (study PRJEB26926, sample SAMN06164910) | human gut metagenome | biome: ENVO:00009003; feature: ENVO:2100002; material: ENVO:00002003...
TTCTAAGAGACTTCCCAACCGCTTGATTAAGAAGTCTTTTAGAGCATACAACACCAGCCGCTTGTTTGAAAATGCGGTACTGCTTGCAGGCGATGCTGTCGGGTTCGCGCATTTCCAAGCGCTCGAACAAGATGTCAAGCGGAGATTGGTAGTTATCATCGTCCTCGCGGACTTCGGCGGCGGCAATCATCTCCATGACCATCGAGAAGTTTTGTTCTTCGGGTGGAGCTTCGTGCAGCAGGTACAGCATGAGGGCTTGGAGCAGGGCGGTTTCGGACTTCTCCCAGAAGGGGTCTGAGCTTTGAGAGTGTGACGGAGTTGTGTTTTGGATTAGATTGCTGATTAGGGAAAGCACATCTTTATCATCCTGCACATAGACAAAAGGGTTATAACAAAAGGACGTGGTAGGGTTGATGAGGTCAAAAATGATAACCTCATAGCCTTTTTGCTTCAGCAAATTACCGGTCTTACGCAAAATTTCGGCCTTGGGATCTGTAATTACCATAGAGCAGGCACATTCCAGCACATTCGGCACACCATAAGTGCGTGTCTTACCTGCGCCGGAGCCGCCGACAATCAGGATGTTGGTGTTGTGCTTGTGTTTGTAGCCGTCTATCCCGATGTGAAAGTGTTGGGTCAGCAGCAGGTTCGGTCCGCGCTTATCCATGTAGAACTTGCTCAATCGGAACACATCGCCCCAAGCCGCCGAGCCATGCTCCGCGCCGGGGCGGGTGTTCTTCTGATCCGACACAGCCACGATAACCGCTACCGCGTAAATCACCGTAAACACAAGCAAAAAGCGCGGGCTGTCTTGACTCCACGCCAACGCAAACGGCTCTGCCAGTGCGCTGTTCAGCGCATCCAGCAGAGCCGTTATTTTCATGCCCGGCTGCCAGCGGCAAGCCACCGCCAGCGCCGCCCACCACACGAGGGGTAGCGGCAGCAGCCAGACCCACCAAGGATTCTTTCTTCCCGGCGTGGGGAGTTTTACCTTTCTTCACCGCGATAGGGCGGGCGCTTTGTACGTTCGGCATCCCATGCCTGACGCTTTCTCCACAACTTCGGCAAAACTACGGAAAAGTCTTGCGGCATCCGTTCCGCCTTGATTTGCGGCAGATTGGAAAACAAATCGCTTTGCAGCGTTTCCCATGCCACTTTGTCGGGGGCGTTTTGGGCATAGAATTTATTGTAGCTGTATGCCAGACCGCTGACTTCAATGTAGTGCTTGACTTCCGTCCGCAGCATTTGCCGTTCCCATTCGGTTTCCTGCGCACGGTGGGGTGCAAGCTGTTCCTGCATGATTGCCTGATGTAAATCGGCAGACGATTTCAGCAGAGCCGGATACTTTCGGAATAACTTGGCGGCAATTTCTTCCTTTTCAAAATAGGTGTGCAGCTGCTGCCCCGCGTAGGCATACCACGCCACATTCCCGCATCCCATCCACTCAGTATCTCGGAACGGAATGTTGAGCGCCGCGAGGTTATCCGGGTCAATCAGCGCCTGCCGATAAGCATCGTACCCCTGCATAATCAGCCAGTTGCGGAAATCGGTAAATCGATCATCCGAACTGCCGTCATTGATGATGCAGGCTGCTGCGACCATTTTGGGAAAGTTGGCTTTATTGCGATAGCTTTGCCATGCGCAATCGAAGCCGAGCAGTTCATCCTGCGGCAAGTTGATGAGTTCCGTGTAAAGGAACTGTTTCACGGACGCTTCATCCTGCATATCCGCTTTGGCGCGGATCCGGTCAATGATCGACCAGAATTTTTCCCATGTCATAGCCGGATTTACCAGATAAACAGCGGCGTGTGGGCATGGAGCAGCCGAGCCAGAGCATCGTCCACGGCATCGGTGTACCCGCCCTCAGCCAAGCGCTGGGTGCGCAGTTGGTTGAGAGCTGCTTTTGCCAGCCGATACTCTGCCGCCGACATCGTCAGTTTGCCGCCCGCGGGCAGATCGTTCACCCGCAAAATCAGCCGCCCCGTTTCTTCGGCGCTGCCGCCGCGGGCGCGTTGACCGTAGTAGACATCGCCCAGCGCCCGGAGCAGGATGCTTTTGTTGGCACGGTCGAGTTTCACTTTGTGTTCTGTCATTGTTTTTGCACCTCCTATCGCCAACATACCATAGAACTGCCGCAATAGCTATCTGCCATTTGAAAACAAACAGAAAACATTTACAGCACCTTTTCTTTGCGCCGGATTTTTACCGGCAGCTTGGGCATATGGTCTTTGGGCGCCTCTGCCCGGTTTCGCAGGTAGGCAGTAATATCCCGCAATTCCATGCGCACGCTGGGGCGCTCACCCTTGGTGCGCGCCATATCGGCGCGCGGCGACGGCGAGGTTGCAAAAGATCTGCTGCTGTCGGAGGAAGGCTCGGACGGACTGGCGTTCTCCGAGCCCAGCGGAAAATCCACGGCGGGTGTGTCCTCGTGGTTGGGGGCTGCATTTTCCAAATTTTGTTGCACAGCATCGACCAGTTCTGCCGTGCCGGTGTCCACGACATCCAACTGCAGTTTTTCAATAATGCGATTCGCTTTGGAAGCGTCGTCCTGCAAAATAGCGATCTCAATGTGGTCGGGATCCATCTTGTCGCGGATGGGGCAAAACAGCAGACCATGCGCTTTGGCAGCGCGGGCAAAATCGTGCATACGGTCTTTGTCTACCGTAAAAAATTTCAGCGGCTTCTGCTCTTTCAGCAAACGGATTAGGTGCGTTTTGCCGTGGGTCTTTTTGCTGTCGTGCAGCACTGCCTGTGCGAAAATAAAGAAGTTTTTCGCAGCGGTGCCGGAAATTCGCAGAGCAAACTCCGCGCCCTCCAGCGAGTAGCGGACGACCTGATCTGCGGGTTCAGAGCCGTAATTCATCTGGCATCACCGGTCTTTTCTTTGGGCGAGGGCAAGCGGCTGAACGAGTCCACGCCGGGGATGAGGGCAAGGCTGCGCCCGCAGTCCCAATCTACATGGATTTGCCCAGCGTCGTCGATACATTCCACCGTCCCCATGGAACCGGGCGGTACGGGAAATTCATCTTCCATACAGCTGAGTTGCAGCCGCGTGCCGGGCGGGTACTTGCGGTGCAGATGTTCGATGTAGTCTTTGTTGGGGTATTTCATGGGCATCTTTCCTTTCATGGTTATAGTGTCAAATCAATGTTGGGACGGCGGTCACGCGCACGTTCCTGTTCTTGTTTTTGCTGTTCAGCGCGGTCACGGCGGGCTTCGGTGAGGTGCTGCTGCACCTCGATTGAATGTTCTGCAATTTTTCGGCAGAGGCGTTCTTCTTGGCGAAGCTGCTTTAGGGCGGTGTTGACCGATTCACGCTGCGATTGTACATCATCGGTTTTGGGCAGTTGCTTACGCTTTGTCAGCAACTGCCTAATTTCTGTTTGCAGGGCTTGTCGGTGAGTTTCCAGCTGTGCCAGCGTGTTAATGTTGTTCTTAGATAAAAACTCCATCTGCCGGATGCGCTGGTCTAACTTGTAGGCATCCTGCCGCACGGCATAGCTGGGGCGGCGTGGCTTGCGAGGGAGGGCACCCAACTCGTACAGGTAACGGTAGTACAGCGCCCGCAGCCCGGTCAGTGTGCGGCGGGGCTTCTTTTCGCTTCGTAGGCGACTATGTTGAACGACAGGGGTATTTTCCACATACGGGCGGTAGGTTCGTGGATACAGGATGCGCGTCTGGATGGCTTCTGGCGTGTACCGCTTGCCCAGCGTTTTGAAGCGAACAAAACGTTCTTTTCCGGGCGGACGCAAAACAGGATACTTGCGCCCCATGCGGACTTCATACCCTTTGCGCTCCAGCACAGTAAGAAATTGCCTCCATGTAAGGCTTTGTTGAATTGCTTCGTCCACATCCTGCCGAATAGCTGTGCGCCATGTTGGCTGACCGTTTTTCTCCGCCAACCATTCGGCGTAGGGCTTTGCCACATGATGGGAGGTTTCGGTGTCAATGACCGACAGCTTATATTTCCGGCAAAGTTCATCTGACGCCGCGCGGATTTCCGTCACATAGCTTTTGCCGTTGCTGTGATATTTTTTGCCGTCTATCCGGCTGACCGAATTCCAGACAATATGCGAATGGATATGCCCGGTGTTCAGGTGCGTACCGATGACATATTCATACTGCCCACCCAGCACGCGGTCTGCCAGTTCCTTTGCGATTTGGTGCGCAAGTTCCGGCGTCACTTCGCCGGCGGCAAAGCTCTGTACAAGGTGGTAACCCTGCACACCGCCCGGTTTGTGCCACTGTTCCTTGGTTTGGCGCATATCGGCAAAGGCGGTTTCCAGCGTGCAGGCATACGAGCTTTCAAAACAGGATTGCTCCGTTTTGTCACGGTTGGCGGCATAGTCGAGGGCATCCTGCAAGGATACCGCCGTGGTCTTTTCCTTGTTCATCACATACTTCACCGCCCGATCCAGACGGCGGACAGGGATTACGGATGTGTAATGGTTAACACAATTTGGAAAGAAAACTTTCTGATTATGTGTAGTAAATTATGCTTAAACGCCCGGGATTCTGGGCATTTTGCTCAATTACTACTCATTTGTAGGAACTACTCATTACAGACGATACAGGCGCTATCCCGCCAAGGGTACACGGCCTCGATGGTGCCGCCGACAACTGCCTGCTCGGCTTCAAGGGTGTGTTCAATGTCGGCTTCGCGGGGGTATTTTCCGGGTTCAACGATCAGAACTTTCATCGGCATCCTCCTTATCAGAAGTTTCTTTCAGCGCATTTCTCTGCTTGACGGTCAACAGCACGATACCTGTCGCGGACGCAAGAGACACGACCACAATAGCCAGCAGCGGGAAACCATCTCCTGTCTGCGGGAGGGTCTGCACCTTGCGCGGTGCAATAACCGGCGTGGGCGCGGGAGTGGGCACCGGGATTGCAGCGGGTGTCGGCTGCGGTGTGGGGGCCGGAGTCGGTGTGGGCGTGTCCTCGCGAGGCGTAGTTTCGTCTATCATCTGAATCAGGCGTTTGTCGGCGCGCACCCATTCGGCATCCACATTTTCGCGGACGAAAAGAGAAATCCCGTCATCAACGGTTTCCAACTTGAACTGCACCGAGTTTGCAATTTCAAAGCCGGCCGGGGCGGCATCTTCGGTCAGGGTGTAGATGTACTCTTTGGCTTCGCCTGACAGCTTGATAAATTCATCCGAAATGGGAACACGATGCGTTTTGTAATCTGTCACCCAAGTGTCAATAGCTTCACCGTCTGCATCACGGATCGTCAGCGTAGCGCCCGGCAGCAGATTGCAAGCAATGTCCGTTTTGTCGATATCCAACACAGGCGCATCCTGCAAGATGACAGTGGCCTCATCCAGTTTTGTCCAATCATCGTTGGATTTCACATAGACCTTATTGACCTGCTCTGTACCTTCCTGCACCAGCTTGAACACGATGCTTTCGGCTTCGGCATAGCCGTCCGGGGCACGTTTCTCCGTCAGGGTGTACTCTTTTTCAAGTTCCAGACCTCGCACGGTGTGCGGCACTTTGCCGGAGGTCCAGCCCTCTACCAGATTGCCGTCTGCATCACGGATTTCAAGCTGTGCGCCGGGCAGTTCCTTGCCGTTGGTGATGTCCTGCTTGGAAATGTCCACACTGGTGCGCAGGTTGGTGTTTGTACCGTTCACGACCTGCCATGCGATTTGCTGACCTTCATAGGTGAACTCTACATCCACAGGGGTGCTGTCCAGCAGGTAACCCGCAGGGGCGGTGATTTCCACAATGCGGTATCTGCCGCTGTTCTCGCGGCTGGTGCTTCGCGGACCTGCAGGGTCAATGTAATATTCGCCGCGAATCGGCACGTCCACATCAAACCAAGTAAAGCCGCTGGCATTGGTGGCGCTGCCGGTAGCCAGCTTTGCACCGGCATCCATCAGTTTCGTTCCATCTGCGGAATAAATGTCATCCACGGTGTAGAGTTCATACACCGCACCGGGCAGATAGGTCAGCGCCTCGCGATCCTGCTTGTAAATGCCTACACCGATTTTGCTGACTTTATCACCTGGCTTTTCGGGAACAGGCAGCACACGCGCATTTTCAAACACGAACGTCTGCCCGTTCTTGTGGGCATCCGAGGCGTCCTTGACATTCACAATGCTGTACGAACATTCCTTGTTGCCGTCCTGCTCGTGGCTGACAATAGTTTTTGCCAGCACAATGTCATTTTTCTGGTTGTCCCAGCCAAATTCCACAGTGTAGCTCTGCTGGGTCAGCACAAAACCATACGGCGCTTGAACCTCGGTAATGGTGTACTTGCCCAGCGGCAGGGTAACGGTGATTTCGCCTTTGGTGCCATCATGGGTAATTTTCAAGAAATCATAGGTTGCCTGCGTGCGGGTGGGACTGAATTTCACTTCATCCACCTGCCCCTCCGCGCCGGTGGTAACAGTTGCCACCAAATCGCCGGATTTGTACCAGTAGGTGCCTTGGCGGTCGGGTGTGGCAATGTCGGCTGCAGCGTGGATTTCGTACACTGCGCCCGCGAGGTTGTCCTGCGTGTAGATGAACTGACCGTCCTTATAGTCAGTCAGCACATTGCCCAGCTTACGGATGGTAAGCTGACCGAGTGTTTCGTGATTGCAGTATTTCTCCGTGACGATATACTCGTCCATGTCGTTGGTGGCATTGCCCACAACCTGCCAGACGCGGTCAGACTTGATTTCAAATTCTACCGAGTAGGCAGGATCGTTATAGTACCCCTCCGGCCCCTGCAATTCTTCGATGAGATAGCGTCCCAGCGGCAGTTTTTCCGGTGCTTTCATAAGACCGTCTGCATCGGTGTAGAACACATCTGTTTTCTTGGTGGCGCTGCCGCTGGCGGGGTCGATCATGGAAATGCGGGTCATATTACCCTTGTCATCTAATTTGTACAAGGCAAAAGAGGTGTTGGCGATTTTGACCGCTTTGCCGGTTTCGGTGTCGGTCTTGATGAGCTGCAAATAGCCTTCCAGTTCCTCGTCCAGCACGTTAAAGGTCATATAATTGTTGCTGGCGGTGGTGACGCTGCCCGCGGGAATCGTGAATCGGCTTTGCGGGCTGTTGGCGTCCACTGTCACGATGAACGGATCACACTGGAACACATCCTTGGGGATGGTGGTTTCCACGACAAGGTACTGCCCATAGGGTAGCCCCTCTACGCGGAAAATGCCCTCATCGTTGGTGAACATTTCTCCCAGCCTATATTCAGCGGGCTGATCCGTGGGCATCCAGCCGTTGCCCTTGCCGTTGGCGTGGTCACCGTCTGCGGTCAAGGTCGCGTTATAGGCGTTGACTGTTTCGGTACTGCTCTCGTACATATTGGCGATGGCTTGCCCTTCGGCGGTGAAATCGTATTTTAGTGTGGCGTTATCGTAATTGTCTTTGCGGTAGGCGTCCAAAATGCTTTGCACATCGTAACTGCCGTCAGGATTTTGTTTGAACTGCGCGGCCTTGCTCAGTTTGGAAATGCGGTAAACGGTAAAGCCAGCGCCCTCCAGCTTCAGTGCCGGGCTTGGCTGACCGGTGGTCGAAACCAACTTCTGCAAACTAAAGCCGGATTTCAGCACTTCGTCTTGGCTCTCCTGCTCGGCGTGGATGTGGTAGGCGGACTCGTCGGCATAGGACAGGGTTTTGTAATGATTGACCTCATCGCAGAGGTAGCCCTTGGCATAGGACAGATAGTAGCCATCCCACGCCTTGCTGCCGTTCAGCTTGCGGCTCTCGGCTACGGCGGAATACTGGTTTTTGTAGATGTAGTCGGTGTATTCGCCGCCCTTGGTGGCAAGGCTGCTGTACTTGCCGGTGCGTTCCAGCTTCTTATTTAGCTGCGGATACTTCCCGGTAACATACAGCTTGCCGTTTCCGTCGATGGGCAGCACCAGCCCGGTGGCACGCTCGACCAGATAGTAGCGGCCCATGTACAGGTTGGCAAAAGCCAGTTTGCCGTCATTGATTTGGGCGGAAGCCACAAGTCGGTCTTTCTGCAAGATGGGCAGGTAATCCGTATCCCAGCCGCCATTGGTGAGGACAGTGGTGTGCCAGATAGGTTGTCCGTTGGCATCGGTGGTTTTTGAATAATCTACGACACCCGAAACACCGTCCGGGTGTTCAATGGTGTCAGCGGCATACAGATCATACACCGCCCCCTCCAGCGTGGTATCTCCGTTGCTGCCCGCAGCCAGATACCGCGCGGCGTCCAGATCCACTTTCGTCAGCAGAATATTGCCGAGGACACGGTCGTTCTGCATCTTGTCGGTATTGGCGTGCATGGTGTAGGAATCTTCGTTGTTGGCAATGCCGGTGGGGTCTGTGGCGTAGGTCTTATCTGCCTTGCGGCTGCCAAAGGTGATGGTGACCACACCCTCGCCGGTGTCGATGAGCGTGCCGCCGCTGTTGGTCGTGGTGATGTCGGCGTTATAATCGGCGTTGCCCAGCCAAATCGTCTGACCGTCCAACGCTTTCGTGATTTCAAAAGCATACGCCCGCTTGCCCAGCACGGAACCGGCTGTGCCGGGAGCGTTTACATCCGACCAGTCACCATAGTACCCGCTGGGTGCGCGGCTCTCCACGATGACGAACTTACCCTCGTTGCGCTGGGTGTAGAACAAATCGTCCGAACCGCCTGCATAGTCGCTGTGGTTGATGACCGTATAGGTGCCATCCGACTGGCGCTCGACCTTGTACCGATTGTACCCGCCAAACGGAATATAGCACTGCCGAACCACATCCCACTCGAAAATCTTGAATTCGGCATCGCCCTTGATGCGCTGCTTGGTTTCACTGTCGATTTTGTTGATGCTGACTTTTACCGACCACTCATCGTTTTTCATCGGGTAATCGTTCGAACTGTTGGCAGGAACGGTAATGGTCTGGTGACTGCCCAGCGCGCCGGGCGTGGCATCAAAGCCGTGCGGGATGGTAACTTCATCGTATGCAAAGGTGATGTTCGCAAGCTGCGCCCGCGCCGAGGCAATAGCGGCATCCACCATACCCTGCGCCTCGTTCTGCAGCTGCCCGATGGCCGCATTCTTGGCAGCTTCGGCAGCGGCATCCGCTTCTGCTTGGCTGGTGAACGGTCCTTCCTGCCCGGTAAGCGTACTGGTGCTGGTCTTGGATACCTCGTAATGCACCGCCCATGTGGCAGAACCATCGCCGCCGTTGAGGTGAAAGTTGTCATCCGGCGTGTGACCACTTGTGGTAATGGTCTGCGCTGCAGCAGGGGTCATCTGCCAGCTGCCGCCGTCCACGCTGCCGCCGGTCCGGCTGGGCGTGACGGTAATGACCGCGCCGTCCACCTTTTCCAGCGTGTTCAGCTGGTACTTGTCGGTGTTGACGGTGAATGTCAGATCAAAGCTGCCGCCGGCAGTCTGGGCGGGAGCTGTCCATGCAGCGGAATAGTACTTCGGTTCCGGAACACTCGGCACATCCGGAATCTCAGTGCCGCCCGCAATTTCTTCACCGACCAGCGCCACAACCTGCCACGCATACCCTGCGGGCGGGTTATAGATGTAGGTGTAGTAGCCATTTTCCCCGGACTGCGCATCTGTACCGTTTATGAGTTCTTCTGCAGCAGCAATATAGGTCTGCGCCGCGTAGCTGTCGGGATAGTTTTCCATGATCCACTGCTGGGTTTCATCGTAAAGGCTGCCAAGGATGTCCGGCTGTTCTTCACAGCCTTCAGGATCATCTTCAAGGCTTGCCACAACAGGACGGTCATCCAGCATATCCAGACTCAGCTGACCAAGACCGCCCCAGATGTTGACCTGGTTTGCATAGTGGTTGCCCGGCGTATACTGGCCGGGTTCAAGGCGGGATACATGAGAGAAGCTGTAGGTGGGGCAGCCCTTGGGCTGGCCGTTCAGGCCGTGGCTGCAGCAGTAGGCTTCCTGACCGTTGAACCAAATCAGCCATGTGCCGCCCTCCTTGGCGATGCTTGTGATTTTTCCGGTGGTATACGGCGGAGTCGGTCCTGCAGCATAGGCGGCAATGCCGTCATCGCCGGTGTCGGCATACATCTGTGTGGGTGCGGCATCCTCGCTGATCTGTAGATGGATAGATTTTGACTGCGAACTGCCGTCCGAATCCGTATAGACCAGCTGCACCGTAAAATCGGCAGAGGCTTTTACATACAGGCCGGTGGCTGCCGCCGACTGCTCCGAGTATGTCTGGTGCAGGATTTCAGCCTGTTCCCGATCATCTGCCGGGATCGGCTCATAATCGGTGGAGAGATAGCTTAAAAGCTCCACACCGTCCGGCAGTATGATTTCAGATACTGCACCGTCTGCCGGGTATTCGACCTGCGCCAGCAGCGGAACAATGGCATAGTCTGTACCGGGAGTTTTGCCGATTGTGACCGTGTTCTCATCTGCGTTCAGCGCATCGGCATCCATATGGGCATCTACGCCGTCATACAGGTCAGAAACCCACGCGGAGATACCGATTTTTGTTTCGCCGGTTGCCACGGGCAGACCCATGCTGCCAAGGTAACTGCCGGTAGGCGCGTCCGGCAGATCGTTGTAAAGATTCTCGGTAATCTGCACAAGGTTTGGTGCTGTGGTGTCCGCTTCGGCAGTTTCGGGGGTGACCGCTGAAGCTGTCTCCGGTGTGGCGGGGGCATCCTCTGCAAAGGCGGGCAGCGCTGCGCCCAGATTTGTGAGCGCAATCCCTCCCGCCAGCAGCAGCGACAAGCCCTGCTTTATTCTGTGTTTGTTTTTCATACTGGTTCTCCTTTTGTTGCAAAAGAAAGAGCCCGCTGCGGGTTGCAGCGGGCTTGGTTAGCGTTCGGGAGCGTGTTTCTTAGGGGAAGGCGCGGCTCTGGCCTTGTAGGCTTTTCTGTATTTTTCGTCAGCATCATAGAACTGCTGCGGAGAGATACCGGCATCCAGACACCCCTGCATGACAACCGCATTGTAGCGGCTGCTGACCGGGAGCAACTGGTCGCGGTACGGTGCATTCATCGTGTAAACCATAATTTCGTGCGGCGTGCCGTCTGCATCCGTGACCGTCATGGTCTCCTTGTCATAGAATGTCGGGTAACCCTCGTAACAGTCAAGCTGGGATTCGTCATGGTCGGTGACAGACCAGATCAGTCCTTCAACGCTTGCGCCCTCTTTGGGCAAAATTGTCAGGTAGCCGCGCCGGAACGCCAGCTCATAGCCATCCAGCTTGGCAGTGCCTACCACCGTTGCTTCGGGACAGCGGTAGGCCATCTGATCAAAATTCAGATTGGAACCATAGGCAAAATATTCTTTTCGAGACATTGGGTTTCTCCTTATCTGACCTCATCTGTATGAAGCCGTGGTTGATTGCTGGGATACAGCGACTTATCGTGCCGCCATGCCTTGTCACCGGGCAGGTTCTTCAGCAGGTGCATCCGCACATTTTTGTACTCAGGACCAATCAGCCCCAGCCGCAGCAGAAAGGTGCGGAAGGTGAACGCCGGGTTATCCCCGATGGGCGTTTTCCGGAACTGCGTGTACTTCTGGTTGATGCCCTGCGCCGAGATCGCCATAGCCAGAATGATGTTGGCTTTGACTTCGCCTGCGTGCAGCGTGGAGTTGAACAATCGCCATTCGATTGTACCGTGATAGAATACAGAATGCATATTGCAAGCCCTGTACCGTGACGAATGGTAGTGATAATCACTCCCATCCCTCCCTTGATACCAGCGGTCTTTCAGTTGATCCATACTCGCGCCGCTGGGCAGCTTGCGGATTTCTTCCAGAATTGGTTCATCCACCGCCTGACAGTAGCTGTCGATGCGGGCAGGGTTTACTTTGAGTGCTGCAAACAAAATATCCTCTTTGGAATACATGATGGACAGCACATTTTTGAGGCTCTGCGGCGTGTGCTTGCTTGCATCCACATGGACGTGCATACCGCAGGATGAATTGACCTTTCCGCCTGCACGGCGCAGTGCGCGGACAACCTCCTGCAGCTTTTCCATCTCAGCGTATTCCAGCTTGGGGGAGTTCAACTCAACTTTATACTCGCCCGAAGTAGAGGAGCGCACATATCCTTCCGGGTGAATGCTTGCGTCCCGAACGATTTTCCACTCTTTACCGTCCAAATCTTTGACACGGTAGGCATCGTAGCCACCGCCGGAATGCTCGGCGCGGGTGCCAAATAAGTTGGCCAGCGCATGGGCTGCCGTGGCACGGTTTATCCCGGTCAGTTCAATTTCACAGCCAAAATACTGGTCGCGGAAATCAAGGGGCAAGAGCCTCACCCCGCAGTTCCGTGTCCATGGCGGCAATGCGGCGGCCGATGGCTTCCACCACATGGACTGTCACGCCGTTGCCTGCCTGCTTGTAGGCTTGATTATCGCTTTGGATGGCAAGCACCGTGTCGATGCGGTCATCTGCCCAACCCTGCAGCCGCAGACATTCGCGCGGTGTCAGGCGGCGGATGCGCCCCTCGCACAGAACGCCGGAGGATTCCCCGCGATGCGTTCGGATACCGTTGCCGACTCTGGCGTTTACGCACCGCGCCACTTCTGTAACTCTAGGGTCTGGGTTCAGGTCGATAAAATTCAGCGTTCCCTGCTGGCAGCCGGTGGTGAGGGTGTGGGCAATTCGCTTGCCCACCCGTCCGCGCCGACTGTTGACTGTGGCGTAACTCAGGTCGATGCTGTCACCGACCTGTGCCATCTGGTAGCCGGTCTTGGTGGCGCACTTGATCGGCACTCCCACCTCATACAGCCCGGTTTTGCCGCCGAACCCACCCGGATTGGCAGCCAGCGTACAGCTTAATCCTTCGGGGGAGTAGACGCGCTCCCCTTGGTGACCGCCGTGGGTTTGAATAAGAGAACCTCCTGTTGTTTCGGTGAAAGGAAATACTTTTCCTCTACATCGCTCATCAAGATATCCGACAATGTACACGCGGTTTCTTGACTGGGGAACGCCGAAATCTTTGCTGTTAAGACATTGCCATTCCACGCCATACCCCAGTCGGTCCAACGTGTTAAGGATCGTCGCAAATGTCCGCCCTCCGTCATGAGATAACAGGCCGGGTACATTTTCAAACAACAAATACGGAGGCTTCCGGGCTTCAGCCAGGCGGGCCAGTTCAAAGAAGAGAGTGCCGCGCGGATCTCCGAATCCTTTTCGGGATCCTGCAATGCTGAAAGTCTGGTTATCCTGAATTTCGGAATAACCAGACTTATCCCGAATAAAATAAGAATCCCGAAGCCCAGCCGGGAATCCTTGCAGCGCAAGGATTTCTGCATAAAAACTTCGGGATAATATTTTCACTTGTATTGTTGTTTGCCTCTTAATTTAAGCATCATCTCCTCGTCATCTGTATTCCAGAGTGCGTCCGGAATCGTATCGTTTAGCTTGTTTGCTGCTTGCTGAATGGCTTTCCGTTTCATTTCTGTATCAGCATGGGCATAAATTTTTGTTGTTTCAATCTGCGCATGGCCGAGGAATTCGGATACCATAGCCAATGGAACACCGTCTTGGTATAGGTGCATTGCCCGTGTGTGCCGCAGCATGTGGGGATGTACCCGTTCCGGAATGGATGTGCAGACGTGCCGTGCAGATTCTCCATATTTCTTTACAAATGCCGCAACCGTATCAGGAGACATCGGCCTTTGAGGGCCACCATAAGCATAGAACACATAGTCGTCTCGTTTTCTATTTTCTGCCGGATGGAATTTTTTCAGGTAACTGCGAAGGTGCTCCGCTGTTTTCGGCAAAATAGGAACAACCCGTGTCTTGTTTCCCTTACCTGTGAAATAGACACACGGTGAGGTTCTGTGCAGCACTAAATCCTGTATCCTTAAATCCAACATTTCCTGACACCGAGCAGCTGTATCGTACATTAAAACCAGAAACACCATATTCCGGAATCCTGTACGCTTTTTGCAGTTCGGCTGCGCGAGGAAAATAGAAAGTTCTTCTTTTGTGAGATAGCCAACCAAAGCAGGCGGTGGTTTTCGGTATCGAATTCTCTCCACGTCGGCCTGTATTGCAATTACGCGCAGATCTACAATGCCGCCATACCGCACAAAAGAGCGTATTGCGGCAAGCCTTTGCAGCTGTGTTTGTCTACTGCAGTTCCTGACTTTCTCCAACCAGTCCACGAATTCCTGTATGTTTTGGCGGGTGAAATGGCTCCAGCTTACTCGTTGTCTGGGAATATCTTTTGTGCCTTCCAAAAACGTAAAAAGCAGATTCAGAGCATCCTCATAGGATTTTACCGTATTAGAACTGCAGCTTCGGTTTTTCACAAGATAAACATTCAGAAACGAACTTACAACCGTAAAAAACTGAGCATCCTTAACCTTCATCATGCACCTCCGGAAGCAATTTTTCCCATGCAGTACGGTCTACTGTTCCAACACGCTCATAAAAATCAGGAACCATGTGGACATAGTAAAGCGTATCTTCATAACGGGCGTGTCCCATGTATGCGGAGAGAAACGGCAGCATTGCATCAATATCACGGCCTTCTCGCATCCAACGACAGATACATTCCGTTGCAAAAGTATGTCTGAAATCGTAAACCCTAGGTTTAGGTCCCTCAAACGCAGTAATTCCGGCCATACTGAAGCATCTCCAAAACATTTCTTCTGTCCAACGCTTCGTATACGGCCCCTCCCCATCGTATCTCGGAAAAAAGTAATCGCTATCCGGGTAAATTTCTGAAATCAGGGTGGAATAGCTTCTCATAATCTGAAGCAAATCATCTGCAACCGCAACGACACGGTCCTTGTGCCCTTTGGATTCCACAACGTAGACAGAACCGCGAACCAAGTCCACATTTTCCTTCTTGAGCAGTCTCGCTTCTGCGGGCCGCAATCCGCAGCAATACAGCAATCTGTAAAATACCGGGATAACAAGATGTCTGGCCGGAGCTTTCTCGTGAGGACGAAAGCTGTCAGCACCGTGGAAGAACACTTTTATCTCCGCTTCATTGAAGATATGTGGAACATACCTGGGGCCTTTGCTGGTCATGGATATGGGAATCATATATGCTTCTGTTCCAACAGCCCGAAGATACTTTGCAAACTCCCGTATGACCATAATACGATTTCGGTGGCCTGCTGTGTTTTCCGTATCTCGTTTCTCCAGCCATGCAAGTGCGAGTTCACAATCCAGACAATCTTTTTCAGGGAACCTTTCTACACAGAAATCGTCAAACCTCCCTAGAATACGGATACTCTCATTGTAAGGAAAACCAAGACTGTTCTTGTAGCCTACAAAGGCGCGAATCTGTTCTCCAAAACGGCTTTTCAAAGATGGTCTTGTCATAACAAGGCCTCCTGTGCAATGGGAATTGCAGAAATAGTACCTGCGCACACTTTTAATTTCTCTAGGGATGACGCGGTATATTGGCGCAAGGACACAGACGACGAGTGTCCTAGAATATCGCAGATTAGTGGCGCAGGAATATTTGCTTCCAGCAATTGTCTTCCCATTCCTCGCCGGAAAGCATGCGGCCCATTCATCTTCCGGTCCTTTCCCAATGCAATGTGTGCATATTTTGCAATCACCGTCCACATACTTCCAATCTTTGTATAGGGGCGCAGTACCCGCAAAAATATATACTCAGATTTGCACTTGGGCCGGGCATGGAGAATGTAATCGGCAATCGCATTTCCAGTTTTTGTATCAAGCGGTAAGGATACAGGGATGTTTGTTTTCTCTTGTACCAGACGCAGTTCGCAGGCATCCCAGTCAATACTGTCAAACTTCAGGTTTACAATGTCACAGCCGCGTAAGCCAGTTGTGTACGCAAGCATAATCATTGCATAATCTCGCATCCCCATTGTGCTGCTGCGATTTATTGCAGAGAAAATCTTTTGGGCATCTTCGTGAGTGTATCCTACATAAACACGCCGACGTTTTGCAGCAGAAAATACAAGCGCTGGTGAGATATCGGGCAGCTCAGGATGTTTTTCGGCCATGAATCGCGCAAAGGAACGCATACTTCCGGTTAAATTAAATATACCAAGAGGAAATGTTTCTGAAATCTTTGCCAGACATCTGGTGACATCTGGCAAGGTGATCTCAGCATAGCGGTATATCCCCAAAGTGGCCATGGTACGGAAAAACGTCCGAACCGATGAAAGATAAAACTGGCGGGAGCCTTCTTTCAAATAGTTTTCATTGTCCATGTACAGTTGGTATTGCGAGAGCAGATTTTCAAACTCTGGCGGAGCGCAGGCAAAATTATATTTTCTTAACTTCTGCTGAGACACCTGTCCGGTCGAGAGATATTCCTCGATCCAATGGGCAGCTTTGCGCATCGTCTGAAAGGATGCCTTTTGTATTGCTCCGTTCACAAAATTTTCTTGGACCGTTTTTACGAAAAGGGCAAGCGTTTCTGGAGAGTAGGACTCTTCACCGCGAGAAATGAAGAAGTTCAAGATAGCACCAAATCCACAATAGATATAATTGGTCTTTGTCTTATCGGATAGTTCCAACTGCATGACGGCATCTCTGGTTCTACAGATAATGTCTATTACCTTCATGGAATTGCTCGGATTGCAGGAAATGGCTTGAAACAATGGGTTGTGTTCAGCCTCCCAAGGCCGTATAGGTTCATCCTGAATTTTTCCATACTCCGCCATTTGGTCGAGATAAACTGCGGCACGCCGAGTTATGCCCCACTGGTAGTGCGGCAATGTTCCGGATTCCTGTTTAGCACGTTCCTGCCAGACAAAATTTTGAACCGTCTCTTTGGAATACAATATCTGACCTTTGCCCAAACAATGCTTTACAATCCGTCGAGTTCCATACCTCTCAAACTCATGTACCGTTTTGGCCTTGAGGCCGCGTCCGCTTAAGGCATCTAATACACGCGCAGAAAGGACTGTGATTTCAATTTTGTTCACACTAATACTCTCTACAACTTTGAGAGACATCATTCTGCACTTGATTACCAAACGCCGGCTGAATGCTACTATCCAGCAATGTTGCTGCCTTATGTAGCTTAGCATATATGGAGACGGGGAGTCTACAAATTCTCCCCACACCTTCAGTAACTTACCAACCATATCAGTTCATTATAAAAATCTCAGATTTTTGTCTTGGTAATTGAGCCACTATAAAAGGATCCAGAAACTTTTTGGAAACGTAATCAGCATGGTTCAATTGTTAATAAACTACATCTAAATGCCTTTTATGA